>Ga0316208_1000856_pt1 | contig 32711 bp, 31 predicted proteins | sample 3monopyrite_MG_FD_204944 | JGI IMG/M metagenome (GOLD analysis project Ga0316208, IMG submission 204944) | Microbial mat bacterial communities from mineral coupon in-situ incubated in ocean water Damariscotta River, Maine, United States -... | ecosystem: Environmental > Aquatic > Marine >...
TGTCTGGTGGTGGCCGTTGTAACTTTACCAACTACGATATCAGAAGTGAAAACTACATCTCACATAATCATCATTTTGTTAAGTCGGCTTTAAGCCGGTTTACACAATGGGATTTTATTGCCATGGTTGAGGCTTATAAAATTCCGTATCACGAACGTGAACATGGTCAGCTATTTTGTGATAACAGCTCAAAAGATATACTTAATTTATTATTGAGTGAATGTGAAAAAGCAAAGGTCGCGATTCAGCTCAGTACCAATATAATAAATATTGAACAAACAGCAGAACATCATTTTAACATTAAGACTGATAAAAGATGTTATGACTGCGCCTCATTGGTTATCGCCAGTGGTGGTTTATCCATTCCAAAAATGGGCGCGACGCCATTTGGCTATAAACTCGCCGAACAATTTAACATTAAAGTCTGGCCAACATCTGCAGGGCTGGTTCCCTTTACTTTACACACTCAGGATAAAGACGCCCTTTCTGATTTATCCGGTATTGCAATTAATAGTATTGTGAATACTAAAAATCAAAGCTTTCGTGAAAATATTTTATTTACTCATCGTGGTTTAAGTGGTCCCGCTATCTTACAAATATCCTCTTACTGGTCAGCAGGTGAGGCAATAAAAATTAACTTATTGCCTGACCTTAATTTACTCGATGAACTTACACTGGCAAATGAAAAGCAGCCTAAAATTAAACTCAAAACAATTTTACATAAATTATTACCTAAACGCCTGGTTAATATTTTTCTCGCGCCTGAATTGTTAGATAAAACCCTGCAGGAAATATCACAAAAAGAATTTCAACAGGTGGCTGACACCTTTCAAAGCTGGTCAATAAAACCAAATGGTACTGAAGGATATAGAACGGCCGAAGTGACGATAGGCGGGATCGATTGTGATGCATTATCATCAAAAACATTTGAAAGCAAAACCGTAGCCGGACTCTATTTTATTGGTGAAGTAATGGATATTAGTGGCTGGTTGGGTGGCTACAATTTTCAGTGGTCGTGGTCATCCGGCTGGTGTGCAGGGCAATATGTCTGATTTTTTTAATCCTGTACACTCAAAATATGGTATAATTAAGGATTAATTTAACCCTTATTAGATTATGGTTACTTCTACTATGAAATGGTTTTTTAAAATTTTCTTCAAAACAGTTCGTTTAATCGTTGGTCCGATTATTTTATTTACTGATAAAATCACCACGCCACGAGGTGTTAAACGCCCACAGGATGAGCAGCAAAAAATTGATCAGGAAGCGAGTAACCTGGTGCTTTATCAATTTAAAACCTGTCCTTTTTGCATTAAAGTAAAACGCAATAACAAACGTTTATCGCTAAATATTGAAACGCGTGATGCACAACATAACCCAACTCATCGGCAAGAGTTACTTCAGGGTGGCGGTCAGATAAAAGTGCCGTGTTTAAAAATTGTTGATGATAAAGGCAATGACAATTGGATGTATGAATCCGATGATATCCTGGAATATTTACAGGGTCGCTTTGCAGCATAAATGACAAACACTGACTGTGATGTGTTTTCTGAATTACAGTCAGATCCGGCACAACTTCTTAAACTTGCCAAATATCGCATGCCATTTGGCAAGTATGCCAACCGTTTATTAATCGATCTTCCTGAACCCTATGTTGTCTGGTTTGCAAACAAAGGCTTTCCTAATGGTGAATTAGGAAAAATGATGGCCATCGTGCATGAGATTAAAGTAAACGGGCTGGAATATTTATTTGATCCGCTACGCTAAAACTTATCTAGCAAGGTACCGGAGTCGCCTTTCTTTTAAACATATAGCTCTAAACTATTATATTTCAAGTTGAAAAATAACAAACTGAATATAAGGCGACTCCGGTACCAAACTAAATTTTATACCCGCGACATAAATTTTGCATTTGTCGTATTTACTTTTACTTCCTGCCCTGACTCTAAATATTCCGGTACCTGAATTTCCAGACCTGTTGACAGTGTAGCCGGTTTTGTTCTGCCTGCTGCGGTAGCACCTTTAATAGCCGGTGCTGTTTCGGTTACGGTTAATACCACTGAATGTGGTAGTTCAATACCAAGAATAATATCGTCCATTATTAACGCGAAAATACCATCTAAGCCTTCGCTTAAATAATTAACTGAATCTTCAATTTCATCACGGTTTAACGTGTACTGACTATAGTCTTCCATATTCATGAAGGTAAACGCATCCCCATCAACATAAGAAAATTGTACCTGTACACGGCTGCAATCCGCCTCTTTGAGCATATCTTCGCCCTTATAAGACTCATCTAATTTTTGTCCCGTTTTTAAGTTATTAAACCGGACTTTATATAAAGTAGACGCGCCACGTGATGACGGACTTTTCGCATCAACATTTTTAACCGCATGAGGCTGGCCATTAATTTCAACAACCATTCCACTCTTTAATTCATTTGCTTTTGGCACTGTCATATCCCGTTTAAATAAAAATTTAATTATACCTAAAAAACATTTTACCCACAGAGGTCACTTTATTAGAACAAATAGACCCAAACATAACCTAGTAAAATAATCAGGTATATAATATAATTATCTGCCACATTAAGGTTAGATCCATGTCATTTACACTTAATTCAATTCCATTACACGATTCATTTTTAGCGCTCGGTGGAGAGTTTTTATCTGAGGTAAAGCCCACGGCTTACAAAACAGAATCCAGATTGATTCACTATAATAGAAATGCAGCGAGCCTGTTAAATCTGGCAGAGGATATTGAACAGGATTCACATCTTGTGGATGTCTTAAGTGGCAAACAACCACTACAAAACGCCAGTCCCTTTGCCATGCTTTATGCCGGTCATCAATTTGGACATTTAAATCCGCAACTGGGTGATGGTCGCGCAATTATTATTGCCGAAGTCTTAAATAAACAAAATGAAAAATGGGAACTGCAACTAAAAGGCAGTGGACCAACCCCGTATTCACGTGGTGCCGATGGCCGTGCGGTTTTACGTTCAACCATTCGTGAATATTTATGCAGTGAAGCCATGCATGGTTTAGGTATACCCACTACCCGCGCTTTATGTTTAACCGCATGTGATGACGAAGTCTATCGTGAAGAAATTGAATCAGGCGCCATCCTTACACGCTTAGCCCCCAGTCACATTCGCTTTGGTTCCTTTGAAGTATTTTATTATCGCCAGCAGTACGATCATATTCGAACACTGGCTGATTATGTGATCAAACATTATTACCCTGAATTATTAAGGCAAGAAAATCCCTACCTTGCATTACTCACAGAAGTGATTAATCGTACTGCAAAATTAATTGCCGCATGGCAAGCAGTTGGTTTTGCCCATGGTGTGATGAATACCGATAACATGTCTATTCTTGGACTAACACTTGACTATGGACCTTATGGATTTTTAGAACATTATGACCCCGGTTATATTTGTAACCATTCTGATCATCAGGGGCGTTATGCATTTGATCAACAACCCAATATAGGATTGTTCAATTTAAGTTGTCTGGCGCAGGCACTTTTACCTTTAATCAACAAAAGTCCTGATAAAGCAGCAGAGATGGCGAAGGCTGAACTGGCAAAATATCAAACACGTTTTATTTTAGAATTTTCAGATCTCATGCGTAAAAAACTCGGATTAGAAAATGAAGATAAACATGATCAGGTGTTACTCGAAAGCTTATTAAATTTAATGAGTGATGATAACGTCGATTACAGCATTTTTTTTCGTCGTTTATCTGAATTTGACTCAACTGAACTCAGCAATAACCACGCTATTCGTGATATATTTATACAAAGAGATTTATATGATCTATGGGCTGAAAAATATCAACGGCGATTAAATCAGGAAATTGATAACGACGAACAACGTTCGATTAAAATGAAGCACGTTAATCCAAAGTATATTTTACGCAATTACATGACTGAAATTGCCATTAAAAAAGCAGAAGAAAATGATTACTCAGAAATTGAACGTTTGTTTAATTTATTACAAAATCCATTTGATGAACAACCAGACAATGAATCATATGCCGCGTTTCCTCCTGACTGGGCAGAAAAAATTTCTGTAAGCTGTTCATCATAATTATTTGGCCAAAACAACATGAACACAAAAGAATTAATTAATATGATTCAAACAACTCCTGCTGAGGTTGAATTTGATCAGGTTATCGCCGTTATTGAAAATGATTACGACTACACGCCGACTCAATTTTATAATGGCATCGGTGATAAAGAAGTCGTCAATGAAGCAGGAACAAACGAAGGTTCATGTAAAATTTTTGCCTTTGCCGATATTAATGATCTCAATGAATCACAAACGCTCAGCTGCTTCGGAAAATATTACCGCCAGGATGTTTTACTTAATTTAGGTGGAACAGATCATGCCAATATTAGAAATTTTATGAAATTTGGCTGGGAAGGTGTACATTTTGATAACCCGCCGTTAGCAGTGAAAAAATAGTTAGCTTTACCTTATAGCCAGGACATGGAATCGGCAGGGTTAAATCAAGACCGTCTGCCACTGGCAAAAGCTAGAATACTGATCTTATTCTTCTAAAGAATTAAATTGGTAAGGCTCCATTTCAACGTCAACTAAATATTGCCCTAAAAGACGTACCTCCCCTTTATAACGATATTCACCTGTACTGGAAAACTCGAACTCATATTCTCTGTAAATCGATATCTGACCATGAGAATTTCTTCGTAAACGAACTTTTTTTATTAAAACGGTGTCATCCAGAAACTCAAGCAACACTTTTTTACACGCTGCTTTTGCATGTTTTGTGGCATTTTCTTTTGCGCGAATACTCTCTAGCCAGTAAAGCAAAGAAGTAATCAGTAAAATGATAATAATCAATTCCATTGGAATTAACTTACCCTTGCAACAAAGGTTTAAAATAATTTACTGAAAAATCAATCGCATCAGCAAGAGAAAAAATACTCCTGTCTTTATCATCATCTTTCCAGTCATTCGCACTATTTTTGTCTCTCAAAAACACCATTTCCATACATAAACTGTCTGCCGAACACGCGCCGGCTGATTGCCAGCGAATACCAATATAAATTTCTCTGGAAGGTTTTACACTGATCACCTGTTCACTATCCTGAACTATTTCGATAATCTCTTTAGTCACATAACATTGCGATACGATATTTAATTTAATAAAAAATAATGGTGCGATGGCAACTGCGTCAAAAGCACACATAGCATAAAGTTCAATATTATCATTAAATATACGATGATCCGTTTTTCTAAGACTGAAAGGATAAGCGCCGACAATTTTATTGGAATTATCTAAAACAATTAAATCATTTTCATATAATTTTTTTAATATAGTTAGCGGAATATTATCAGGCACTCTGCCATATTTTGAAAACGCACCTAATATAGTCCTGTGAAACTTTTGTTCTTCAAGTGAAAGTTTTCTTTGCCGTTCTACCAGAGGTAAAACTGTATTTAATTTATCTAGTGCATCACTAATATTCATTAAGCATTCACAATAATTTTTAAGAAAATGAGTATTTCATATACTGGCAATACGAATTGAGTAAGCCTGATATTATTTTGATTATTAAGAAGAATTTTGTGCAAAACAGGAACATTTAAAATATTTTATTGTACTAACCACGTAAGTTTTTAAAATATCGGCTGCTGAGAATATAAACTGCAATAAAAACAATGAGATTTAACATCATTCTTATACTAATATCTAAATAAGGCTCGATCCAGCCATTAACAAAATGCACAGCCAGAGAAGCAATAATCACAGCTAAAAATATAATCATTCGATATAAATAATTGGTAGTTTTAATGTAAAACTAGTCCCTTTCCCCAGTTCACTCATTACAAAAATATCACCTTTTAACTGCTGACTTAATTGTTTTGAGATTGATAATCCTAAACCCGAACCCCCATAGTTACGCGTTGTTGAGCTATCAGCCTGGGTAAATTTCTCAAAAAGGTCTTCCATATAATTTTCAGGAATACCTACACCACTGTCTTTAATTTTGAATTCAATAGTATCATTTTTTTCATCTTTGCTAACAATCAATTCAACCTCGCCATGGTCTGTAAACTTAGCGGCATTACTCAAAAGATTTAATAAAATCTGGCGAATACGCATATTATCAGAATACATCATACCAATACCGGGCTTACAGTTTATTTTGAAATCATTTCCATTTTTTAGCATAAGGGGTTTTGCTGATGCTTCAACCTCAGATATAAGTGTTTCAATATTAAAGTCAATTGCATGAATCACCAACAGGCCTTCTTCAATTTTCGATATATCTAAAATACTGTTGATTAATTCTAGCTGATGTTGAGCAGCTTTCTGGATTTTCATTAAATCCGGAATAAATTTTTTATTTCCACTTTCAAGTGCGAGATCTTCTAATAATTCACTATAGCCTAAAATAATATTTAATGGTGTACGCAATTCATGACTCATGTTCGCGATAAAAATATCTTTCGCTTTGTTAGATGCCATTGCTTCATCCCGGGCTAAAGCAAGTTGATGTGTTCTTTTTTCTACCCGCTCTTCAAGTAAAACATGTGATTCATTTAGTTCTGACATTGCATTATTAACATCACGTGCCTGAGATTCTGTTAAGCGAATGACAAGAAAGGCAACGAAAATACCAAATAATAATGCGCTGCCTCCTAATGTATAAACAGAAGTCTTGGCAGCATGATACGACTGTTCTGCATCCATCACAGATTTCTGTGTCGCTTCATTCTGTAACTTATTCATTTGCATTACTTTTCCCATAAAGACCTTTTGGGTATGAAATGCTTTTTGCAAGTCACTCTTTGTTATAACTTTTTCTTCATGATAAATACTGGTATCAATAATACTTAATTGTGCATTGTAGGCTTTCACCATGGCGGCATTAATTTCTGCAAGAATTTGTTTCTCTTTTTCATTAAGCGACATACTGGATAATTTATTTCGGGCATTAACGATACCAAGAGCATAACTATTAAACACCGTTTTCCCTTCATCACGCTCAAAAGGATCTTTCATTAACATAATATTACGCAAACTGACTTGCCGTGCATAAATACCATGTCGTATCTCCATCATTAAACTGGATTTAACATTATGTTCTTTTGTGATCACATCCAGTTTCTCCTGCATGATGCGCATTCGACTTAAATCAAAAATAATCATGGCAAGCGATAAGCCCAGCACAATAGTGAAGCTGATCGCGATCTTGCGGGAATGTCTGGAAATCATCATTTATTTTGTTTTATCCAACTAAACTCACTCTATATTACTACCTAGATCGGCAAAAATTAGGATTTCTTTATATTATTGACAAATATCTCAAGTGTTCTATAATTCTAAACATGTCGAACTATAAACCTGCGTCACCAAATGAACTTGCTCAAGCGTTTAAGGCACTTTCTAACCCTAATCGCCTGCAAATTTTTCAACGTTTGCTCGGCTGTTGTGAGCCGGGAACAGTCTGTTCAGTTGAATCGGTGGCGGGTTTTTGTGTGGGGGAACTTGGTGAAGATTTAGCGGTGGCCCCCTCAACCCTGTCACACCATATTAAGGAACTGCAACACGCAGGGCTAATCAAAACCCGGCGCAAAGGGAAAAACATAGAATGTTTTGTCGAGCCGGATAAAGTTAAAATTTTAAATAACTTTTTTTCAAATTTTGTGCAGGGCACAGAAATATAAAATAAACAGAGGTATTTGTTATGTCTGAAGAATCATGCTGTCAACCCAGTTCTGGCTGCTGTAGTGACGATAGTGCTTCACTACAAAATAAAACATCCGATGATATACGTAATCAGGTAAGAGAAAGTTACGCAAAGGTCGCTGAGGCGAATAACAACAATGAGGCACATGGTATTGAATCCAGCTGTTGTGGCGTTTCGGATGACCTCGATATTAATACCTTAAATTCATTGCGGCTTGGCTATTCAAATGAGGACCTGGGCAGCGTGCCTGGCGGTGCAGATATGGGGCTGGGTTGTGGCAATCCACGCGCAATTGCCGGATTATGTGCCGGAGAAATCGTTGTTGATCTCGGCAGTGGTGGTGGCTTCGATGCCTTTTTAGCTGCCAGAGAAGTGGGTGAAAGTGGAAAAGTAATTGGCATCGATATGACCCCAACGATGATCAGTAAAGCCCGAAGCAATGCTGATAAAGCCAACTTTGAAAATGTTGAATTTCGCCTGGGTGAGATTGAATATCTTCCCGTTGGAGATAATCAGGTTGACGTCATTATTTCTAACTGTGTTATCAATTTGTCTCCCAATAAAGCACAGGTCTTTAATGATGCCTACCGAATATTAAAACCGGGGGGGCGCTTGGCAATATCCGATGTTGTTGCAAGTTGTGAAATGCCAGACGAGATGAAAAGCGATCCTGCACTTTACGCGGGATGTATGGCCGGCGCTTCATTGATAGCGGATCTGGAAAAACACATGCAAGATGCCGGTTTTACTGGCATTAAAATCACCCCGAAAGATGAATCTAAAGATTTCATTAAAGACTGGGCACCGGATACGAATGTGACGGATTATGTTTTGTCGGCACATATCGAAGCAGTAAAGTCTTAGAAAATAGTGTCATGAATATTGAGTGGCTCAGGCAAAATCCCTGAGCCATACTGGTAATAATCCTATATAATCCTCTCCCCCTTGTATAGCAGAGGCAGTGCTGTGCATAGAATCTATAACTTAATTCTGATTTTTCTAAAATAGGTATTCTGCGTGTCATCATTTGATTTTGTTCCCGGCCAGCGCTGGATTAGTAACAGCGAAAGTGAATTAGGTTTAGGCCTTGTTGAATCGCTTGACCATCGGACTATTAGCATTAATTTTCCCGCCAGCGGGGAACTTCGTACCTATGCGATTGAACAAGCACCACTCAGCCGGGTTAGTTTTGTCGTTGGTGATTCAATTAAAAATCAGGATAATGAAGAATTTACTATCACAGCATTACAGGAACATAGCGGTATTATCACGTATGAGGTTGTTAGTGCAGAGGGTAATGCAAGCCAGTTATGTGAAACTGAATTAAGTGCTGCTATAAAACTAAACCGGCCACAAGATCGATTATTTACCGCACAATTTGATCCGGAAAAATCCTACCTGCTTCGCCACGATACCTTAAACAAAAAACATCAGTTATCCACTTCATCCGTTAATGGTTTGTACGGTGTTCGTATGAGTTTGATTCCACATCAACTTTACATTGCACATGAAGTTGCTTTGCGACCATCACCACGTGTTTTGTTAGCCGATGAAGTTGGCCTGGGAAAAACAATTGAAGCAGGTTTAATATTACACCACCAGCTTATTTCTGGCAGAGCACAACGCATATTAATTGTTGTACCGGATGCTTTGTTACATCAATGGCTGGTTGAAATGTTACGTCGTTTCAACCTGAAATTTAGTTTGTTTAATGAAGATCGTTGCCTGTCATTAGATGAAGAAAATGGCGTGAACGCTGAAGAAGAAATAGATTTACTCGATCAAACATTAAATCCATTCCATAGTGAACAACTGGTTTTGTGTAGCCTTGATTTCCTCATGCAAAACCCTCACCGTCATCAACAAGTTGTTGACGGGGAATGGGATACCTTAATTATTGATGAAGCCCATCATTTGAAATGGGAAGAAACCAATATTAGTCCTGAGTATCAACTTATTGATGAGTTAGCACAAAATACACCCAGCGTTTTATTATTAACAGCAACACCGGAACAGCTCGGGCCATCAAGTCATTTTGCACGTTTACGCTTGCTTGATCCGCATCGTTTCCATAATCTTGATACCTTTTTAGCTGAAGAATCCCACTATACAAAGTTAGCAGAGACTGCAGAGTTACTGATTGCAGATAAATCATTAGAACAACATGACATTAGTATATTAGAAGAGTTTATTCCTCAGGACAGCAAAGCATTACTCAAGCAGCTATCCTCTACTGATGAAAATGAATTATCTAACGCCAAACAAAAAACGGTCGACCTATTAATTGATCAACATGGAACAGGACGCGTTTTATTCCGAAACACCCGCCATGCCATTAAAGGCTTTCCTGAAAGAAAAGTTAATGGTTATGCGTTAGATAATTGTGAAGCTTATTCTTCGCTATTTAATAAAATATTTAACAGCGAAGAGAAGAAAGAACAATTCTCTCTCGATTTTAACCGTCGTTATGCTGAACTTATGTTGACGCCGGAAATCACATATCAAAGTCTGAAAGACCTTGGTATATCTATACTAAAAGATGCACCATACTGGACAAGTTTTGATCCACGTCTCCCATGGATTATTGATTTACTTAAAGAATTAAAAAACAAAAAAGTACTTGTTATTTGTGCACATGCAGAAACGGCACTTGAGTTAGAAGATGTATTGAAAAACAAACATGCCATACGTGCATCTGTGTTCCATGAAAATTTAAGTATCATAGAACGAGATCGTGCTGCCGCTTATTTTGCAGATGAAGAAGAAGGTGCTCAGGTACTCATTTGTTCTGAAATAGGTAGTGAAGGCCGTAATTTCCAGTTCTCACATAACCTGGTTTTATTTGATCTGCCTTTGAATCCGGACTTACTGGAACAACGAATTGGCCGACTTGATCGTATCGGACAAAAAGAAATTATCCAGATTCATATTCCTTATATCAAAGAATCTGCACAGGAGATTTTATTTCATTGGTATAAAGAAGGGTTGAATGCTTTTTCTCAAACCTGCCCTGCTGGTCAGGGAATGGTGGCGCAACTGGGTGAAGAATTATACAAACAGTTAGAACAGGTTGAGTATAACGTCGACAATGTCATTTCTTTACTTGATAAAGCAAAACCACTTTTTAGAGAATTAAATGCTGAATTACAAAAAGGCCGTGATCGACTACTGGAAATGAATTCTTTCAGAAGACCCGTTGCAGATAAACTCATCAACGCTATTCATCAAATCGAAGATAATGATGAACTTGAAGATTACATGTTGCGCGTTTGTGATGCTTATGGCGTAGAGCACACCGATCATAGCTCGCACAGTTATGTGCTTCACCCTGGCAACCACATGCTAACCCCTCATTTTCCTGAATTACCGGATGACGGGGTAACGATTACCTTTGATCGTGAAACCGCATTAGTCCATGAAGACCGTCTTTGCATGAGTTGGGAACACCCCATGGTTAGTGGTGTAATGGATATGGTTTTTGAAGGTGAGCATGGTAATGTTGCGTTTAGTATCATTAAAAATAAAAACTTTAAAACCGGCACCGTACTTTTAGAAATGCTATTTGTAGTGCAATGTATCGCACCAATGCACTTACAAATTGATCGTTTTATGCCGGAGCAATTGATTCGCCTTGTTATGGATAAAGACAGTATTGACCATAGTGATAAAGTTTCTTTTGCACAATGTAAAAGTCTTGTACCGAAAATTGATGCGCACACCTGCCAGCAAATTGTTGCAGGTCATCGGGAAAATTTACGCAAGATCATTGCCCAAGCCGAGTCTCAATTATCACAAAACATTCCTGCACTCATTGATATCGCCGATAAACAAATCGAAGAACAACTTGGTGAGCAAATTTCTCGCTTACGCTCATTGCAAAAAACGAACCCGAATGTACGTGATGATGAAATTCAACAATTAGCCAATGAAAAAGATCAACTACAAGAATATATACGACACCCACAATTAAGACTCGATGCGTTAAGATTAATTATTGCGGGGTAAGTTATTATCTAGCTGTTATGTAGCTATTTTAATACCGCGTCAGGCTGAAGCCTGACCTACGAAGATCAAAAATTCCCCACCTGTAGGTCGTGCTTCAGCCCGACGCGGTGTAATGACAACCTCTAAGTTCTAAAATATTACCGCTCACTAAAAAACTGTAATTACTACCATACATTATAAATAAACTGCACTCATTTACATAACGCAGCGTCGGCTTGAAAGCCGACCTACTGAACGACTTTTTTTGAGTATTCAATAACATCAAGCAAAAAACCCTTTCTTAACTTTTTATTCAAAAAATCTTCTTCGTCTATAACTGGCAATAAAGGCAATGCCTGCATGATTACAGCAGCATATATCCCTCTCCCTCGCCTTTCATATTCACCATTTTCACTCATAACTTTGACATTTTTAATTCCACAACTTGGAGAATCCTTTTTAAAAATATAACCACAAATATCAGGATGTTTATCAATAATATTAATAGCAAAGTCAGACAATGGTTTTGTCATATTGTTATCGGGATTATCAATACCCCGAACCTGAATCTGATTGCCCTCATCAACCAGGTGGATCGGTGGACGAGGAACACCCATGCCTACCGCCATTTCAGGACATATTGAAATTAGGTTATACTTTGCTGCAAGCTCCCCGGTAATAATTTTTATGTGTTTGTCAGTTCCATCATAACGAACTGCTTCGCCTAACAAACAACTACTTACCGCTATTTTAATTTTACTGTTCGACACAAAAACATAACCTATGATAGAAACATTTACCTACACACAATACAGTTTAGCACTGTTTATTATAATCGCCGCTTACACTTTTCGCGGTGTTACCGGATTTGGCTCAGGATTAATCTCTATTCCATTACTGGCATTATTTTTACCTTTAACTTTTATTATCCCATTTATTAGCATTTTGGATATTTCAGCTTCATTGATTCATGTTATTCATACCCGACAACACATTGCATGGAAAGTAATTTTTCGTGCCGTTCCTTTCGCGGTGCTCGGCGTTACTGTTGGCTTATTTATCATCAAGTCACTTAATACATTAATTTTGGTTAAGGCGTTAGGTGTATTTATTATTGCTTTTGCTATTTATAGTCTCGTTTCGCCAACGTTGAAGAAAAATGATTCATTTGTCTGGCCTGTTTTTGCCGGTTTTTTTGGTAGTCTGGTTGGAACACTGTTCGGCACTGGCGGTCCTTTTTATGTTTTTTATTTTCAATTACAACAACTCGACAAAACCATCTTTCGTGCGACTTGCGCCGCCGTCTTTTTAATTGATGGACTTATTCGTGCAACCGGATTCACTCTCTCTGGCTTTTATACCTCAGCGGTTTTACTCAATATCGTCTTTGCTCTGCCGATTATGTTTTTCGCCATGTACATAGGCGAGCATTTACACACCAATATCACACAACGAACATTCCAAAAAGCAATTGGAATTTTTCTTATATTCAGTGGCTTTGCGCTTATATTTAAATAATAAATTATTTTTTGATCGTTATTCTGCCTTTGCATGGATACCAGAAAGCCATAGAACAAGGCATGGATTAACGAAAAAGTGGAATTTACATGTAGTAAATAAGCACTTTTAGTTGATTCATCGTCGTGCCTTACAATCGAATATTATGGAGGATAAACACCGTTATATTGCTTCCTGGTATCCATGCTAAGGTATAATGTCATGAATCTGTAATAAAACTCTGCTCTAATATCATTTATGACAAACACATTGAATTTTGTGAAAGAAAAATGACAAATGATACTGATTACATTTTAGTGGTAGATGACGAACGTGCTATTCGCGACATGGTCTGTATGGCGCTGGTTCAGGAACATTATCAATGGAAAGAAGCAAGTGACGCGCACAAAGCCGAGGCAATCATCAAACAAAATCCACCACAACTTATTCTACTCGACTGGATGATGCCCGGTATCAGTGGTATCGACTTTGCCCGTAAATTACGTCGAACACCCGACACCATGAATATTCCTATTATAATGCTTACTGCAAAAACGGAAGAAGATAATGTTATTCGTGGTTTAGAAAGTGGTGCGGATGATTACCTCACCAAACCTTTCTCTCCTCGTGAACTGGTTGCTCGTATAAAATCATTGTTACGCCGTAGTCAGGCAGAGAGTAGTCAGGATATCATTAAAATCAATAACCTGATGCTCGATACAAGTTCCTACCGCGTTGAAGGGAATGGAGAAACAATTGAGCTTGGGCCAACTGAATTTAAATTGCTACGCTTTTTTATGGAAAATCCGGATCGCGTATTTAGCCGGGAACAGGTGCTAAATAACGTCTGGGGTGATAATGTCTATGTTGAAGAGCGTACGGTTGATGTTCATATCCGCCGTTTACGTAAAGCACTTGAAAAAACCCGGCATCAGGATATGGTGCAAACTGTTCGCGGCGCAGGTTATCGTTTATCTAATAAATAAACTAAATTTAAATGTCTCCACATCAAAAACAAGAAATCAGTTCTTTACTTATCATTATTGCAAGTAGTGCATTAATCGGCTCGCTATTTGACCTGACTTTTATTTTTATCGCAACCGCATTATTTGTATATATTATTTTCATGTTACGTAATGCATTTAAATTACAAAACTGGTTAGTTAACCAAAAAAAGAGCTTACCCGATGCATGGGGCTATTGGGGTGAAATTTTTAACGAACTTCATTTACTGGAAAAGCAAAAATATAAACAACAAAAACTTTTGTCTGTCGCCTTATCCCGTTTTAAAAAAGCGGCAGAAGCTCTGCCTGATGGTGTTGTTATATTAAGTCAGCATAATGAAATTGAATGGATTAACCCGGTTGCCCGCTCATTATTAGGGATAAGTTATCCACAGGATATCGGGCAAAAAATTAACAACCTTATTCGTCATCCTGATTTTCAACGTTATCTGCTTAAACGTAATTTCAGCAAAAACATCACCTTGCCTGCGCCAGAAAATAACGACAACACATTAACCATGCAAATCATTCCTTTTGGTTATAAACAAAAAATGATTTTTTGTCGTGATATTACCCATATTAGTAAACTCGAAGAAATGCGAACCATTTTTGTCTCTAATGTGTCACATGAAATGCGTTCACCACTGACCGTGCTAAGTGGTTACTTGGAAATGTTTTCAGACAATCCACCTCAGGATGAAAAAAACTTTAAACTGGGTATTAAGAATATGTATCAACAAGCCATGCGTATGCAGCGACTTGTTACAGATCTTTTAGCCTTGTCAAAAATGGAAACAGCACCTGTAGAGCATACAAAATTAGTTGATGTTTCTACCCTGCTAATTAGTTTAAAAGAAAATGCGGAAGTGCTCGGTCAGGATAAACACCATAAAATCAGTTTACAGGCTGATGAGTCTCTTAATTTACGTGGCAACATTGATGAATTACACAGTTTGTTTGCAAACTTAATTAATAATGCCGTTCGCTATACTCCTAAAAATGGAAATATCGCTATCACATGGAAAACATCTCACAGTGAAGCTGTCTTTTCTGTCACAGATAATGGACCGGGGATCGCCAGCCAACACATACCTCATCTTACCGAGCGTTTTTATCGTGCTGACGTTGATCGTTCACGTGAATCAGGTGGCACAGGACTCGGCCTTGCTATCGCGAAATACGCTGTTGAACGTCATGATGGCAGCTTGGCTATAAGCAGTGAATTAGGCAAAGGCTCAACCTTTAGCTGTTATTTTCCGAGTCAGCGTTTTTCGATTTAAACATTAATACCAAAAAAATGAACCACAGAAGTCACCGTTTTTATTTTATAGCATGTCATTCATCAAACTGTCACAGTTCGGACATATCATTGTCATATTCAAACAGCAAAATAGTCACAGTTTAAAAATAACTGTAATAAATATTAATTAACCAATTTTCTCCAGGGAGAATATTATGAAATCTAAACTACTCCAGACTATCAGCATGAGCGTGTTGGCAATTAGTTTATCTTCGATTGCAACTTTATCTTATGCTGGTTCAAAATTAGATAAAAAATTACCTGAATACCACAAAGCAAGTGGCGTAACCGGCAACCTTTCAAGCGTTGGTTCTGACACACTCGCAAACTTAATGGCATTATGGACTGAAGAATTTACTCATCTTTATCCAAATGTAAATGTTCAGGTTCAGGCGGCGGGGTCTTCAACTGCGCCACCCGCTTTAACTGAAGGCACTTCAAACTTTGGTCCAATGAGCCGAAAAATGAAAGACAAAGAACTTCAGTCTTTCGAAAAGCGACATGGTTACAAGCCAACTGCCATCGCAGTCGCAATTGATGCCTTAGCGGTTTATGTACATAAAGATAATCCAATTAAAGGAATGACTATTGCTGAAGTTGATGCAGTTTTCTCTTCTACGCGTAAGTGTAAAAGTAAGAAAGATATAAAAAAATGGGGTGATGCTGGCCTTAAGGGGTCATGGAAAAACAAAAGCATCCAAATCTATGGTCGTAACTCAGTTTCCGGAACATACGGTTACTTCAAGAAGAAAGCGTTATGTAAAGGCGATTTCAAAACAACAGTAAATGAGCAGCCTGGTTCTGCATCTGTTGTTCAGTCTGTATCATCTTCTTTAAATGGTATTGGTTACTCCGGTATCGGTTATAAGACATCTGGTGTTCGTGCTGTAGCATTATCGAAAAAAGCAGGTAAGCCTTTCATTGCAGCAACACCTGAAAATGCAGCAAACAAAACATATCCATTAGGTCGTAAATTATGGGTTTATGTTAACAAGCAGCCAAACCGTCCACTGTCTCCAATGCAAATGGAATTCATCAAAATGGTTTTATCTAAGCGCGGACAAAAAGTTGTCATCAAAGATGGTTACATTCCATTAAGTGCTAAGCAGGTAAACAAAGAATTACGTAAATTAAAATAAGCGTTTCTTCTTAACTAAAATCCCGGCTCCCTTAAAAGGTGCCGGGCTTTTTTATGTCTGTAATTTTCACGCTTGACAAGTGTAGCTTTTAAGCTACACTTGAAATATGGAGCTAAAGGAATATCTCACAAGTACAGGAAGTAATCCCTATCGAAAATGGTTTGATAGTCTTCGTGACACAAAAACGAAAGCACGAATAGAAAGTCGTTTAACTCGTATCGAACTTGGTCATCCAGGTGATCATAAGCCCGTAGGACAAGGTGTATTTGAATTACGACTCATGTTTGGCTCAGGTTACAGAATCTATTTTGGACTTGATGGAGAAAATATCATTTTATTATTAATTGGTGGAAATAAAAATTCTCAAGCAACAGATATTAAAAAAGCACAAAAGTACTGGAGTGATTACAATGCCTAAAAGAAGCATTTCCCATAAAGAACAATTACTACAGGATTTACAAAATCCTGAGTTTGCTGCCGAATATTTTAATGCTGCTCTAGAAGATGGTGACATGGGTGTTATTCTTCTAAGCATTAAAAACCTGGTTGAAGCAAAAGGTGGGATGACAAAAATTGCTGAGCAAACAGGATTGAATAGAGAAAGCCTTTATCGAGCCTTAAGTGAAAATGGAAATCCTAAAATCAGTACATTTTATAAAATACTGCATGCAGTTGGCGTTAAATTAATTGCCACAGCAGAAAATCATAAAGCAGCATAATCATATAATTGTCATATATTCACTAAATTCTATAGTCAACAGAGATATATCGATAACCCTCTGGATCTAATCAAATAAATAGCATTAAAAACAATAACTTATAACTGTCATCTTTCTGTCATATTCGGCATTTATAATCCATCCATGTCAAATACTAGCCACACAGCCCCCATTCAGGAACGCAGCCTTACCACTAAAATGAATCGTAGCCGTGCGATTAAGAATCGTATTACTAGCGTCAGTATGGCGGTCGGCGGTATCGGTGTAATTCTGTCGATCGTTTTAATATTTTTCTATCTTGCTTATGTGGTTTACCCATTGTTTATTTCAGCAGACATGGAAAAAACGGCCAGCTACTCACTCCCTGCTGCAGCTGAAGGTAAAACACTTTATTTGGCTATAGAAGAACAGAACACCATTGCAGCGCGATTTACCGACAAAGCAAAAGCATTATTTTTTAACGTTAAAAATGGTGATGTTGTTAAAAATGTTGATATCATTCTGCCTAAAAAATCAAAGATCAGCAGTTTTTCTACCAGTCGTATAAACAAAGGGTATCTTGTATTTGGCCTAAACAATGGTCAGGCAATTTTTGCACGACATAAATATCAAACACGCTACTTACCTGAAGGCAAAAAAATTATTCCTTCACTTGTCTATCCGCTTGGTGAAGATCCGATTCAAATGGATAACACCGGTAAACATGCATTAACTCATATTGGTTTAATGCATGATGAAGAAAAAGCGACATTAGTGGCTTACACAGACGATAATCGTCTGTTATTAAACCAGCTCGTTTTCGAAGACGAACTCAGCGATGAAGAAGATGCTGAAACGGCAAGTTTTGAGAGTACATTAATTGAAATACCCAATATCCAGTTTGTTACTCATTTACTAATTGATACATCACAAAGTTTACTTTATGTTGCACATAACAACGGTGAAATCAGTTTAATTGATATTAGTGATCTGGATGACATACAGGTACTTGAACGTAAACGTGTTGTTGCCGATGGTGCAGCCATCACCAAATTTACTTTTTTAACCGGTGAAATTTCATTACTCATTGGTGATAACAAAGGTAATCTTAGTCAATGGTTTCCTGTACAAAAAGATACTGGCTTAACGCTTTCTCATATTCGTGATTTCGACAGTCAGCATTCCTCGATTACCGACATTGTCACTGAGCAACGTCGTAAAGGATTTGCAGCAATTGATGACAAAGGTCAGCTTGCTATTTATCATACAACTGCACACCGAACATTAATTCATGAAGCCATCAGTGAATCACGCTTAAACTTTCTGGCTATTTCACCTCGCGCGAATACGTTCATTACAGAAGATGACAAACAACAAATGCAATACTGGCATGTTGAGAACGAACATCCGGAAATGTCATGGGCGGTATTATGGGATGAAATCTGGTACGAAAGTTATCCTGAACCTTCTTACACCTGGCAATCATCATCTGCGAGTAATGATTTTGAACCAAAGTTTAGTTTAATGCCGCTCGCCTTCGGCACACTTAAAGCGGCTTTTTATGCCATGTTATTTGCCATGCCACTCGCCATTATGGGCGCTATTTATACTGCTTACTTTATGGCACCTAAAATGCGCACCTACGTTAAACCAACAATAGAAATCATGGAAGCGCTTCCAACCGTTATCCTTGGTTTTCTTGCAGGGCTTTGGCTGGCTCCATTGATTGAAAGTCATTTACCCGGCGTGTTTAGCATGCTCATCATTTTACCCTCCGGTGTATTAGTCTTTGCTTTTGCATGGAAAAGTTTACCCAAAGAAATTCGCCAACGTGTACCCGATGGATGGCAAGCTGCTTTACTCATTCCGGTTTTATTATTCACTGGCTGGTTAGCCATGAGTTTAAGTTTACCCATGGAAAATCTATTTTTTAATGGTGATATGAAAACATGGTTAAGTGAAAGCCTTGGTTTAAATTATGATCAACGTAACTCTCTGGTTGTTGGTATCGCAATGGGTGTCGCTGTAATCCCAACCATTTTTTCTATTACGGAAGATGCGATTTTTAGCGTACCGAAGAACTTAACCTTTGGATCGCTTGCTTTAGGTGCGACACCATGGCAAACATTAATCTACGTTGTCATTTTAACCGCAAGCCCGGGTATTTTTTCAGCCGTCATGATTGGTATGGGACGTGCGGTTGGTGAAACCATGATCGTACTGATGGCAACAGGTAACACCCCGGTAATGGATTTAAGTATTTTTCAGGGTATGCGAACGCTTGCAGCAAACGTTGCCGTTGAAATGCCTGAGTCAGAAGTTGATAGCACCCACTATCGGATTTTATTCCTTGCAGCACTGGTACTTTTTGTTTTTACCTTTATTTTTAACACATTGGCTGAAGTTGTTCGCCAACGTCTGAGAAAGAAATACAGCAGCTTATGATTAAGAAATGGTTTAAAACTGGTGACCCGTGGATTTGGCTTAATGCCGCAGCCGTTAGCGCCAGTTTAATTATTGTTATTGGTTTATTGCTTTTAATTGCTGTTCAGGGCTTGTCGCATTTTTGGCCTAAAGCCGTGATGCAAGCACAATATACGCAAGCCAATAGTGCGACGACTAACCCTGCTTCCATCCGAATCATTGGCGAAGTTCATAATGATGAAGAAGTCAGTATTGAACAACTTAATGCACTCGGTATTAATTTGAAAACGGATAAAGACAACGTCACCCGTCTTTTGGTAAAAACAGGCAATCGTGATATCAGTGGAGCTGATTTCAAATGGATATTACAACCTTATCTTACTAATAAAGAATATCCTGAAGACATTATTGTTTTAGAACGCCGTGAATGGGGTAATTTTTATGGTTATCTAAAAACAGTTACACATAATAATAAAGTCATCGCGAGTGGTGCTGCCGCATGGCAAGAACTTCTGAAGCGATTAAAACACACCGAAGATCTCTACCAACAAATTCGTGATATTGAAAAAGGTGACATCGGTAGCATTAACTACAAAATGGAAAAACTCCGTTTAGATAAACGCCGTCTTGAATTAGATAAAAATAATACACCTGAAAACTTATCCAGGCTTGAAATAACGCGAACTAAATTAGATAAAGAATATGCCCTTCTTGAGAAAAACTTAGCAACACTTTATACCGAATTTAATTACGGCAACATTACCGCAGAGAGCATGAGTGGTAAAGTTGTTACTATTCCACTTTCAAAAATAGTTCGTGCTTACCAGCCAAATGCACTTAATTTTTTTGAAAAAATCGCTGTCTACTTTCAAAAAATTCATGAGTTTATTTTTGATGATCCGCGTGAAGCCAATACTGAAGGCGGTATTTTTCCAGCTATCTTTGGTACAGTAATGATGGTGTTGTTAATGTCTGTTCTGGTAACTCCGTTTGGTGTTATTGCTGCGGTTTATTTACGTGAATATGCCAGGCAAGGCGCGGTTACCCGTATTATTCGTATTGCGGTTAATAACCTTGCCGGTGTCCCTTCGATTGTTTATGGTGTTTTTGGTTTAGGTTTTTTTGTTTATTTCCTTGGCGGAAACATTGATCAATTATTTTATCAGGAAGCATTACCATCACCGACCTTTGGCACACCGGGTATTTTATGGTCTTCATTAACTTTAGCCATTTTAACCGTCCCCGTTGTTATTGTTGCAACCGAAGAAGGTTTATCACGTATTCCTCGTTCAATTCGTGAAGGCAGTCTGGCATTAGGTGCGACAAAAGCAGAAACTTTATGGCGTACTATTTTACCGATGGCAACACCCTCAATGATGACCGGTATGATTCTCGCAATTGCCCGTGCAGCCGGTGAAGTTGCTCCGTTAATGCTAGTCGGTGTTGTTAAACTTGCACCCTCACTGCCCTTAGATACTAATTTTCCGTTCTTACATTTAGAGCGTAAATTTATGCATTTAGGTTTCCACATTTATGATGTTGGTTTTCAAAGCCCTAACGTTGAAGCTGCACGACCTTTAGTTTATGCCACCGCATTTTTACTGATAGCCGTGATTGTTTTACTTAATTTATCTGCCATCTATATTCGCAACCGTTTACGCGAACAGTACCGTGGATTAGAGAGTTAAGCGATATTTGTATTTCGCACTCAGAAAAACAAGCATTAAATAAATTTAATTTTTACTGGTAATTATTATGAATACAGAAAACACAGCAAAAAGTCACAGCATTGATATAAGTGCATTGGGACGTGAGCAACGTTCAAATACACTGGCAGATGAGACAACCTGTATCTCCACGGATAATCTTAATTTATATTATGGTGATAAGCATGCCCTGCATGATGTTAATCTCGCTATTCCTGAGAAAAAAGTTTCTGCTTTCATCGGTCCAAGCGGTTGCGGTAAATCAACCTTGTTACGCTGTTTCAACCGTATGAATGACTTAGTGGATGATTGCCACATTGAAGGTGGTGTTCATATTGATGGCAATAATATCTACGATAAAAATGTTGATGTCTCTGAACTGCGTCGCCGTGTGGGCATGGTATTCCAAAAACCCAATCCTTTTCCAAAATCTATTTATGAAAACGTAGCCTATGGTTTACGCTTACAAGGTGTAAAAAGTCGTCGCGTGATTGATGAAGTGGTTGAAAAATCATTGCGTGGTGCTGCACTTTGGGATGAAGTCAAAGATCGCTTACATGAAAGTTCATTAGGTTTGTCCGGTGGGCAACAACAACGTGTTGTTATTGCACGTGCAATTGCAATTGAACCAGAAGTATTATTATTAGATGAACCGGCCTCTGCACTCGATCCTATTTCGACGTTAAAAATTGAAGAACTCATTAATGATCTTAAAGATCGCTATACTATTGTTATCGTCACACACAATATGCAACAAGCTGCCCGTGTTTCTGACTATACTGCTTTTATGTATATGGGCGAGTTGATTGAATTTGGTAATACCGATACGATATTTACCAATCCAGGAAAAAAACAAACAGAAGACTATATTACCGGGCGTTACGGCTAAACAAGGAAAAGACAATGAGTAACACAAACACTGGACATCATATATCACAGCAGTTTAATTCCGAATTAGAAGAAATTCGAAGCCATGTATTAGCAATGGGCGGTTTAGTTGAGGAACAAATTCGTAATGCCACGCTTGCGCTTGTTGATGGTGATGTTCCACTTGCCGAAAATGTGATCAACAGAGACGTTGAAGTCAATAAAGCAGAAGTGAATATTGATGAAGAATGTACTCACATTATTGCTCGTCGCCAACCGGCAGCGACAGACTTACGCTTAGTCATTGCTGTTATTAAAACGATTACCGATCTTGAACGAATTGGTGATCAGGCAGAACGGGTTGCACGCATGGGCGCACGTTTAGCAGAAGTTGATCGTCCCAAAAATAATTATAAAGAACTCAAAAATATGGGCGAGCATGTTGCCAAAATGGTTCATGATGCTTTAGATGCTTTTGCCCGAAGTGATGTAGAAGCCGCTATTAATGTCAGTAAAGAAGACGAACAGGTTGATCAGGAATACGATGGTCTAATGCGTCAGTGCCTGACCTTTATGATGGAAGACCCGCGTAAAATTTCACAAATGTTAGACATTATGTGGGCAGCACGTGCCATTGAACGTATTGGCGACCACGCAAAAAACATTTGTGAATATGTTATTTACCTCGTTAAAGGTAAAGATGTACGCCATATCACCATTGAACAAATGGAAAGTGAGCTCAATAAATAACAGGTAAAAAAATGGGCTACCAATTGGTAGCCCTAATTAACCTAACTATTGAGGAGGGAGTACATAACAAACGGGGAATTAAATTCGTTATGTTAATACTCACACTCAGTATGGCAGTAAATATTCGAATTAGTTCCCGATTTCTGTAAACATCTGTAAAACTAAAATTCAGCATATGCTGAATTACTACCTCACTCACAATTCGATGCTTAACTACAACCTAACTCTTTGTTTTTATTATATTTATATGCTGGCAAACGCATAGAGATAACGGCCGCTAAGAGTAATAAAATACTCGACAAGACTAAACAGCCGATTAAACCCTGAGTTTGGTACACCAAACCGGACAATACCGTTCCCATCAACCGCCCGGCGGCATTGGCCATGTAATAAAAACCGACGTTCATAGACACTTTATCTTTTTCAGACCAGGCAACGATTAAATAAGAATGCACGGATGAATTTATCGCAAAGACAACACCAAAAAGAACCAGCCCTGCGATTAACATCACTTTAATCTGGTAATCAAAAATCAATGCCAGCGCGATTAAAAGAGGGATTAAGGTCAGTATAAAAACCCATAACCTGGCAGTATCACCACCGGGGCCGTTGCCATGATGACCATCATAGTTACGCCTGATGAATCCGGGCGCACATGCCTGCATAATGCCGTAACCCATCACCCACACGGCAAGAAAGCTACCGACTTCCATGAAGCTCCAGTGAAAGACTTCGTAAAGGTAAACCGGTAACGCCACCACAAACCAGACATCGCGTGAAGCAAAGAGGAAAAAGCGAGCTGTTGATAAAATATTAATGTCGGATGATTTAGAAAAGAGCTGACTAAATTTTGCTTTGCTTTTTGACTTACCTAAACCGGTAGGCAGCAAGCCCATCGTCAATAACAATACAATAAATAATCCAGATGATAATACGGCTAACGCACCTCTGAACTCCAGTGTTTGTAATAACATGGCACCAATAAAAAAGCCTAAACCTTTTAATGCATTTTTTGATCCGGTTAATACCGCAATCCATTTAAAAAGTTTAGATTCACTACCCTGCTCGGGTAATAACGTTTTAACACTGGCCTTGGCTGACATTTTATTTAAGTCTTTTGCGATGCCGGATAAGGCTTGTGCGGCCATGACATAAGCAACGGATAAATAATTTTCAGGCACCATCAACGCAACGAGCGAAAAAATTTGTAATGCCATGCCAATATGCATGGTGCGATTCAAACCAATGCGAGCACCTAACCAGCCACCCACAAGGTTAGTCACAATACCAAAGAACTCATAAAACAAAAACAGCATCGCCACTTCAAATGGTGAATAACCTAATAAGTGAAAATACAACACCACCAACATACGGATCGCACCATCGGTAATGGTGAAGGCCCAGTAACCAGCGGTGACAACCAGATAGTTACGCAAGCCTTTTTGGGCAGTATCCATTTTTATAAACTCGTTGCAACTTTTTCGGTGAGTTCCATCATGCGGTTTACATATCCCCATTCATTGTCATACCAGGCATAAATTTTCACCTGTGTTCCATTGATCACCATGGTTGATAACGCATCGATGATGGATGAACGCGGGTCGTTAACATAATCAACAGATACTAAGGGACGTTCTTCATAACCTAAAATACCTTTTAAATAACCTTCTGAAGCATGTTTGAATAAAGTATTCACTTCTTCAATGGTCGTTGGCCTTTCAGACTCAAACACAAAATCGGTTAACGATGCATTTAATAACGGCACCCGTACTGCATGACCATTTAACTTTCCTTCAAGTTCCGGGAAAATTTTCGTAATTGCTTTTGCCGAACCGGTAGAAGTCGGAATGAGTGACTGACCACAAGCACGGGCACGGCGTAAATCTTTATGGCCTTTATCAACAAGTGTTTGTGTGTTGGTAATATCATGAATGGTCGTCATGCAACCATGTTTAATACCGAGGCTTTCATTCATCACTTTAACAACGGGGGCAAGACAATTAGTTGTACAAGATGCCGCAGTCACTAAGTGATGTTTAGCTGCTTCATACTGTTCATCATTAATACCATAAACAATATTCAATACACCCTCGGTCGGTGCCGCAACAATGACTTTTTTAACGCCCTGTTTAAAATAATTATTCAGGCTCTCTGGTTTTTTATGATGTTTGCCAGTGGCCTCAATCACAATATCGCAACCTGACCAGTCGGTATCGGCGATCTCTTTGTTAGATGAATACGCTACCGACTTGCCATCCACCGTCATCTTGTTTTCATCGGCTGATGTTTCCTGATCCCAGGTTCCATGCACTGAATCAAATTTAAGTAAATGCGCTGAGCCCGTTGCATCGGTAGCAATTTCGTTAACCTGAACAAGTGAAAATTCTGCTTTTTCCCAACCGGCACGAAAACCAAGACGACCCATACGGCCAAAACCATTAATGCCAACACGTACTGACATGGTGAACTCCTTAACTATTTATTTTGAAAATTTTCTTAGAAAAACGGATTAGGCGCAGCAGGCTGAACCCGGTCGATTTGGCATATCCTGTAAGCTATGAAGATCGGCTGAAAAAGGCAGTTGTTCGCAATTTGCTTGCGCCGTCGTTTGCAATATAGTGAGTGCCCACTCCTCTAAATCGTTGTTAATTGAGTAATAAACCCACTGCCCTGCCCGACGATCTTTCACCAAGCCACCGTCACGTAATAATGCCAAATGCCGTGAAATCATGGGCTGAGATAACTCCAATGCATGAATGAGCTCACAAACGCATAACTCGCCCTCATGCTGCATTAACATCAGGCAGCGCAAACGTATTTCGTTAGAAAGTGCGGTAAATAGGGTATTGGTATCAAGTTTCATAGCCGAAATATATGATATTTCATATATATGGTCAACCATATATTAAAAATTAGATTCCGGTTCTCACTTTGTTTGACCGGAATGACGAGTGTATTTGGGATAGTTTTGCACGGTGCCAGTTTTGCTTAACCGTTATGCTTCGGTTAAGATATTGACCATGAATCGTCTTTTCACATTATTGATTATCAGCGTCCTGTTCTCGCATTCTGCCTGGGCATTTCATGATATTGAGTTCAATGACACACAAGAGCATGCCTACACACAAGCGGCAGCTCAAAATGATGATGTCGATGGTTCATACGATCATTGTGGTCATGCCAGTGCACATTTAGTTGGCTTGCTAATCGACAACAACATAGATACTTATGCAGCTCTAAACAGCAATGTGATTTCAGTAAAAAAAATTACTTCATCAGTCAGCTACCAACCCCCCGTCCCTCCCCCAACTCTGTAAACCTTTAACGTTACATAAATTTATTAGCACCGATCCCTTTGTTTTGTGCTGATATCTTGACGATCATTTTTATTATGAAGGTTTTACAACAATGTTATGTATTAAAAAACACTATAGGCAGTGTCTATTGGCCAGCCTACTCATCGTTTATGCTTACCTGCCTGTTAGTCATGCACAAACAGACGAAAAAATAAGTATTTCACCTGCGAAAGCTGAATTTAATCAGCTTATTCAAAAAGTGCTACCGACACATCCACGTTTAATCGCTGCGCAAGCTGAGCTTGATGCAGCAACATCGCTTTATAATGCATCAACAAATGCAATATATAACCCTGAACTGGAATTAGATGCAGAAGAGACAAATATTCGCACATCGACTATTGGTTTAAGCCAAACCATTGATTGGGGCGACCAGCAAGGTGCGAATACGCTAATTGCTAAATTCAGGCTTGATGCTGCTCGTTCAAATTTCAAACAGGAACGACAGAAGCTGATTCGAGATTTATTAATCATCTCCGGTGATTATAAAAATAAAATACGATTAGCCGCGCTATCCAACCAGCGTTTAAAATTTATGAAAAATTTTTATGCTGTCGCGAAACAGAAACGTGCGGTAGGTGATTTAAATCAGGTTGATCTTGATTTAGCGCAACTGGCGTATAGCGAGTCTATTTTTAAGAATGCGCAAGTACTTGCAGATTATGCGAACGCAGAACAAAGTTTTTATGCGATGTTTGATGCAAATTTTGTGTCAGAAAAATCATTACCTGAGATGGAAAGTGATTTTCAGGATGTTGCGCTCCCTGTTGTACTCGATCCTTTTTTAATGTCATTACCTCAGATACAACAAACTCGAGCGATGGTTGCGGCGAATAAAAATATTATTGCTTTGCGACAAGCTGAAAGTAGTGCTGATCCAAGTATTGCGATTCGCGGCGGCAGAGAAGATAAAGAATCATTAGTGGGGGTTACGCTGACTATTCCTCTTAATATTCGAAATAGTTATAACGCTGAAATTAAAGCCGCAGAAAAAGATTATCTGCAGTCAGAACAGTTAGCTCAACAGGCTTGGAAAAATCTGCGTCGCGATATTATTACCCAAACACGTCAGTACCAGTTGACCCGCAAAGCATGGCAACAATGGCGACAAAGCGGGCAAAACAGTATCCAGCGTCAACTTAATTTACTTAAACGGCTATGGCGTGCCGGTGATCTCAGTACCACAGATTATCTTGTACAAATAAAACAAAATTTAGACACACAATCAGCAGGGATTGAACTGCAATCTTCGCTTTGGTCGAGCTGGTTAAACTGGTTACAAGCCACTGCACAAATCGAATCATGGCTACAACTTAACGACATAAGGAATCAATAAAATGTTACGTTATTTATTTATAGTACTTACATTAATGAGTTTATCCGCCTGCAGCAATGAAGAATCTGAAAATCATGCTGAAGAAAAAGGCCATGCTGAACATTCAGAAGCTAATGGTCATAATGATGAAAAAGGCCATGCTGAACATTCAGAAGCTGATGGTCATAATGATGAAAAAGGCCATGCTGAACATTCAGAAGCTGATGGTCATAATGATGAAAAAGGCCATGCAGAAAAAGAAGGTGAAGGTGGCCATGAAGAAGCGGCCGGCACGGTTCACTTAAAACCAGCACAATTAAAAATTGCAGGGATTGTTGTTACTCCACTTGAATTTAGTATTGCTGCGCAAACAATAAAAGCACCGGCAGAAGTTAAATTAAATGCCTACAAAACTATTAAAGTCACACCGCGTATAAATGCACAGGTTATTAAACGTCATGCCAAGCTTGGTGACGAAGTAACGTTAGGTCAGGTATTAGTGACCTTATCCAGTGTTGAGATGGCAGAGACACAAGGCCAGTTACTTTTAGCAGATAAAGAGTGGAAGCGTGTTAAAAAACTTGGCCGAAAAGTTGTTTCTGAACGTCGCTATATCACAGCTAAAATTGACTATGAAAAAGCCTTCGCAAGCGCTAAAGCCTACGGTATGAATTCATCTGAAATTAAAAAGTTGTTAGCACAAAAAAGAACAGCAGATGGGTCTTTCCAGTTAGTTGCACAACAGGCAGGACGTATATTACATGACAAGTTTATTGTTGGTGAGTATGTCGATGCCGGTTATGAGCTTATGCGGATTTCTGATGAATCTGTTATGTGGGTAGAAGCCCGATTAACACCTGAAATAGCAGGACTGATTGAAATTGATAACCGCGCAGAAATATTAGTGGGTGAACAGCGCCTGCCTGCTAAGGTAATTCAACTACATCATACCCTAGATGAAAAAACACGTACCTCCGCTATTCGACTTGCAGTAAGTAACAACGATGACCAGTTACACGGTGGACAATTTGTGACTGCAATTATTAATACAAAAAATATCAAACAGGCACTACAAGTTCCTGAAGCCTCTGTTTTACGCAGTAGTGATGGTGACTGGCAGATTTTTGTTGAACAGGAAAAAGCCGGTGAATTTAAAGGTGTTGAAGTTGAAGTTAAACAGTTCAGTAATGGTGTCGCCATCATTGAAGGCATTAAACCGGGTACGCGAGTTGTGACTCAGGGGGCTTTTTTTGTTCAATCTGAGCTTGCGAAGAGCGGCTTTGAAATTCATAACCACTGAGGCCAAACATCATGCTAAATAAATTAATTGATATGGCGATAGGTAGTCGCCTGCTCGTAATTATTGCGCTGTTCGCAATGATGGTTGGAGCAACAATGATTCTCCCTAAACTTAATCTTGATGCCTTTCCAGATGTTACCAATGTACAAGTACAGGTTAATACGGTAGCACGAGGGTTAGCAGCCGAAGAAGTTGAACAGCTCATTACTTTCCCTATTGAGGCGGTAATGTACAGTTTACCAGATGTTGAAGAAGTACGTTCTATTTCTAAAACAGGTCTGTCGGTAATTACCGTGGTGTTCAAAGAAGGCACGGACATTTACTTTGCCCGCCAACTAGTTTTTGAACGGCTACAAACTGCACGGGAAGAAATACCCGATGGCATCGGTACACCTGGCATTGGGCCTAATACATCTGGCTTAGGTCAGGTTTATCAATATATCTTACGTGCTGATGATCCTGTTAAATACAGTGCGATTACTTTACGTAGTTATAATGATTGGATTGTTAAATTGCTATTAATGCCAGTCGATGGTGTCACAGAAGTATTGTCCTTTGGTGGTGAAGTTCGCCAGTATCAGGTCCAACTGCTTCCAAAACGTTTATTAGCCTACAAGCTAACCGGTGATGATGTTGCACGCGCGATTGAAGATAATAATCGAAATGCCGGTGGCTGGTACATGGACAGAGGTGATGAACAACTAGTGATTCGCGGTGTTGGCTGGGTACGTAGTGGAGAAAATGGTTTGCGAGATATTGGCAATGTACCACTAAAAATTGTTGATGGTATCGCGGTTAAAGTGAAAGATGTTGCTAATGTTGTCTTTGGTGCAGAAATTCGCCAGGGCGCAGTGTCTATTACCCGGCGTGATGCTAATGGTAGCCCAGAAGCATTAGGTGAAGTGGTTGCCGGTGTCATACTTAAACGTTTAGGTGCTAACACGAAAGCAACCATTGATGGTATTGAATCACGTATAGCAGCTATTCAAACCGCTTTACCCGATGGTGTTTACTTTGAACCATTTTATGATCAGGCTAGTCTTGTTGATCAAGCGGTTAATACTGTCATTACCGCATTACTGCAAGCTTTTGTATTGATTATCATTGTATTGTTGTTATTTATGATGAATATTCGTGCAACTATATTGGTACTGATCTCCATTCCCATTTCAATTGGTTTAGCCTTAATGGCAATGGCGTACTGGAATATTTCTGCTAACTTAATGTCACTTGGTGGGCTGGCGATTGCCATTGGTATGTTAGTCGATGGATCGGTTGTTATGATGGAGCATATCTTTTCCCACCTAAGTCGTCCAGACCAAGATCATAAATCACAAATCATAAAAGATGTCGCGAATAATGATCCCGATCCTTTTGATGTGACTCAAGACACCCACAGTATGATAATGCGCATTCAACAAGCGGCAAAGGAAGTGGCACGCCCCGTATTTTTTGCGGTACTGATTGTTACAATCGTTTTTGCCCCGTTATTTGCATTAGAAGGTGTTGAAGGAAAAATGTTCCAGCCCATGGCAATTTCTATTTTATTAGCCATGTTTGGTTCATTGATCGTAGCATTAATGGTGATTCCTGCTTTAGCAACCTACCTGTTTAAGAAAGGAGTGGTTGAAAAAGAAAGTCCGGTATTACGTCCCATTGATGACATGTATCGCTCACGCTTAAAGCAAGCGCTAAAAAACAAACGTACCGTGGTGACCAGCTCCATGTTGTTATTTTTTAGTTCATTAATACTTGTACCGTTTTTGGGTACTGAGTTTGTTCCTGAATTAGAAGAGGGGACATTAAATATCAGAACGACCTTAGCACCATCGTCGAGCCTCGATACCTCGCTAGAAGTTGCAGGGAAATTAGAAGCTATATTACTGTCTTTTCCTGAGGTGATATATGCTACAAGTCGTGTTGGTCGAGCAGAAATCGGCGGTGATCCTGAGCCAGTTTCAAACGTTGAAATTTTTGTCGGCTTAAAATCTGTAAGCGAATGGACAAGTGCAAGTAACCGCAAAGAACTGCAAAACTTAATGGAAGAAAAAATGTCTGTACATCCAGGTTTGTTATTTTCTTTTTCACAGCCTATTGCAACACGGGTTGATGAATTACTTTCAGGTGTACGCGCACAACTGGCAATAAAATTATTTGGCCCCGATCTCGATCAGCTCGCTAAAATTGGTAGTGACATAGAAACACTGGTTAAAAAAGTGGATGGCACACGAGGTGTTGCTATGGAACAAATTGGTGGTGAGGCACAACTGTCAATTCGACCCGATCGTGATATTTTGGCACGCTACGGTATTCCCGTATCACAAGTAATGAACTTAGTTGCAGATGCTATCGGTGGTCGTAGCGCTGGTCAGGTTATAAAAGGTAACGAACGTTATGATATTTATGTACGTCTTGATGAAAAATATCGTAACAATGTTGAAGCCATTCGTAGCCTTATTCTGCAAGCATCAAATGGTGCATGGGTAAAATTAGGTGATGTTGCTCAGGTAAAAATTGAAACGGGGCCTCCACAAATTCGTCGTGATGACGTACAGCGCCGTGTCGTTATTCAAAGCAATGTTGAAGGCCGGGATATGGGTGGCCTCGTTGCAGAATTGCAACAACGCATCAATAGTGAAATTGATATGCCGCCGGGTTATACCGTGGTCTTTGGTGGTCAATTTGAAAATCAGCAACGCGCACAGGCACGTTTAATGGTTGTCGTTCCTCTTTCCCTGGGATTGATCTTTTTATTACTGTACTTTGCCTTTAACTCGGTCGGGCAAGCATTACTGATTATGCTTAATGTACCACTCGCCTTAATCGGAGGCATTGCAGGTTTATTTATCTCTGGCTTGTATTTATCCGTGCCCGGTTCGATTGGTTTCATCACCCTGCTCGGGGTTGCCGTACTCAATGGTGTGGTTATGGTTAGCTCAATTAATCAACGGGTTGAAGGGGGGCTTGCAGTAAAAGAGAGTGTTTTTGAGGGTGCAGTATCACGTTTGCGGCCGGTATTGATGACCGCCATCACCTCAGCCCTGGGGTTACTTCCCTTGCTGCTTTCCAATGGTATAGGTTCGGAAATACAAAAACCGCTTGCAACTGTGGTTGTTGGAGGGTTATTTTCCTCAACGTTGTTAACGTTGTTTGTATTGCCTGTTTTATATGAAACATTTTCAAGCAAAAAATATGCAAAGGAATAACACTTAAGAGTGGAACATCACAATCATCAACATACAGAAGAGTTGGGTGATCGCCGGTTAATCGTCGCAATTATCATCAATATGCTTCTGACTGTGGCACAGGTTATCGGCGGCATTGTCTCCGGTAGCCTGTCGTTGATTGCAGATGCGCTACACAACTTTAGTGATGCGGCGTCACTTCTCATCGCCTGGGTAGCACGAAAAATAGGCCGGCAACCTGCTGACCATTACAAGACGTTCGGCTACAAACGCGCAGAAGTGATCGCCACATTGATCAATTTAGTCTCACTGGTCATCATCGGTATTTACCTTATCTATGAGGCCGTATGGCGTGTTTTTGAACCACAAATAATCGAAGGCTGGCTCGTTGTTATCGTTGCGGGTATTGCACTGATTATAGATGTTGCCACGGCAATATTAACCTTTACCATGTCAAAAAA
>Ga0316208_1000859_pt1 | contig 32672 bp, 25 predicted proteins | sample 3monopyrite_MG_FD_204944 | JGI IMG/M metagenome (GOLD analysis project Ga0316208, IMG submission 204944) | Microbial mat bacterial communities from mineral coupon in-situ incubated in ocean water Damariscotta River, Maine, United States -... | ecosystem: Environmental > Aquatic > Marine >...
CGGGGGGGGGATCTCGACGGCGTCGGGGCTCTACTTCATCGCCGCCTCAACGGATAAGTATTTCCGCGCCTTCGACGTCGAGACCGGACAGGAACTCTGGCGGCACCGCTTACCCTACGCGGGCAACGCGGTTCCCATGACCTATCGAACGAAGAAGGACGGACGGCAATTCGTCGTGATCGCCGCCGGCGGCAATCCGATCGGTTCGATGGGAGATGCGGTCGTCGCCTATGCGCTTCCGGAATAGATACGGACGCGTGCCGGTATCGGATTCATCGTTCGGTTCGGCCACCGGACCTTTCCCGTTGTTGAATCGATTCTTCTAAAAGGAGCCAATCTCTTCTCAAGTCGCGCGCGTAGGTCCTCTGTTGGGGCTCGAATGATTCGAGTCTCCCAATCCAACAAGAGGATGAAACGACATGAGAATAAGAAGAGTGGGATATGCGGGTTGGCTCTCATGCGCCGCCTTGCTGTCCCTGATTTTGACAACGGCAGCGGGCGCTGCGCCGGTGACGACGATCTTCGGTCCCGGCGGCAGCATCGGCGGGCAGCCTGATTCGGCTGTCCTGAACGGACTCGACTCGACGGCCACGTTCGGCGGAAACAATGGCGTGACGGATCTGCTGGGAGGGACACCGAATGTGGGTGAGACTCTCTTCATTCAAGCCGGGAGTTATTACGTCGGGAATGGCATTAATCCGACCTCGACAGGCGGCACGTCCGGGAACAACCGAGCGTATGGCTTCTTTGGATCGGGCCGGTCCGACATTACGTTCCAGCCCGGCACGGTCGGAGACCTAACGCTTCAGGTCCGCGGCACTTCAGGGGGCAACGCGGTCGGTCCGAATTCGGTCTCGCTCCCGCCGGGCACGACGCTTCAAGACGCCGACGCGACGTTGCTCGTGTACACGCAGCTCGGACTGCAGCTGCAGCTTGAGGTCCCGAATGCGAGCTTTCAGACGCTCCGTCTGGTTCTCGGCTCGGTCGTCGATGGACAGACGCTGTCCGGTGATTCGATTCGGCGAATTAGTCTGGTCAACCAGGGCCCCGTGTATTCGGGGATCTTCCTGGGTGAGATCACGGCGCAGGTCGTGCCTGAACCCGGGGCCGCTCTCCTGATCGGACTCGGTTTGGCCGGGCTTGCCCGGAGTGGCCGAGCGACCGCGCGGAAGAGCTGAGCGAGAGATCAGTCGCGGATGCGGCTATGCCAGGGCGCCCGATCCGCTCCTTCTAGGGGACGGGTCGGGCGTCCGAAATGGCCAGGCAGGGCTGCGCGATGGGACCTAAGCGAGGAGCGCCTTGGCGCGCTCGCGCAATTCGAACTTGAGGACCTTGCCCGAAGCGTTGCTCGGGAGTTCGTCGACGACTTCGAAGAAGCGTGGGACCTTGTAGTTGGCCATGTTGTCGCGGCTCCAGGCGACGAGGGCGTCAGAGTCGAGGCTCTTGCCGGGGACCGGAACGACGAAAGCCATGCCGACTTCGCCCATGCGTTCATCGGGAACGCCGATCACCGCGGCCGCCGCGATGTCTTCGTGCTGGAAGAGCAGGTTCTCCACTTCGGCGGGGTACACGTTGAACCCGCCCATGATGAACATGTCCTTGATGCGGTCGGTGATGCGGAGGTACCCGCGCTCGTCCATCACGGCGATGTCGCCCGTATGGAGCCACCCGTCCTTGTCGACGGCCTTGGCGGTCTCTTCCTCATCGCCCCAGTACCCACGCATGACGTGATAGCCGCGGGTCCAGACTTCGCCGGGTTCGCCTCGGGGGACTTCCTTTCCATCGGGATCGACGCAGATCGTCTCCGTATCCGGGATCGGACGGCCGCAGGTCGTGGCGATCGTCTCGTCATCGTCGCCGAGCTGGCAGGCCGAGACCGTGCCCGAGCTTTCGGTGAGGCCGTAGGCCGTGATGACATCGCGGAAGCCGAGCTCGCTGCGCATGCGGTGGACGAGTTCGACCGGTACAGCGGCGCCGCCCGTGACGGCCAGGCGAAGGGACGACGTGTCGTACTTTTCGCGGTCGGGGTAGGTGAGCATCGTCTGGTAGATCGTCGGCGAGCCGGGCATGACCGTGATCTTCTCACGTTGGATCCGCTCGAGTGCGGGGCCGACATCGAAGACGGCCTCGGGGAGCGCCGTCGCACCATGGATGATGCAGGCGAGCCAGCCACTCTTGTATCCGAAGGAGTGGAAGAAGGGCATGATGATCAGGTAGCGATCGCCGGCACGCAGACCGACGGACTTGCCCCAGACATCGAAGACTTTGAGGTTCTGCCCGTGGGCCGTCATCACGGCCTTCGGGCTTCCCGTCGTTCCCGACGTGAAGATGAAATCCGAGAGATCGTCGGGCGTGACTTCATTCGCGCGGGCCTGGGCCGCTTCCGGCGTGACGGCTCCGCCGCGGGCGAAGAAGGACTCCCAGGACTCCGCCGCGTCGCTCTCGCCTTCGATCAGGATCGTCGCTTCGAGGTCCGGGAGGTCCTGCGCTGCGACGGCATCGGCGTAGTTCATTCCAAGAAAGTCGCCCATCGTAAAGAGCAGCTTCGCGCCACTCTTCTCGAGAACGTATGCCGCCTCGCTCGCCTTGAAGCGCGTGTTCAGCGTGACCAGCACGCCGCCGGCACATTGCAGGCCGAGTGCCGCGACTTCCCATCGCCAGCCATTTGGTGCCCAGATCGCCACTCGATCGCCGCGTTCGACGCCCGCTGCAATAAAGGCGCGGCTCGCGCGCTCGACTTCCTCCGCGAGCGAAGAGAACGTGAAACGCTGATCGCCGTCTTCGAGGGCGGACACGTCCGGCCAAAGCGTAGCCGCGCGGGCCAGCGTCGACGGGATGGTCATCTCGTCCCATTTTACGTCGGTCGAACTCATAGGAGACTCCTGGAGTGGCCCTGCTAGGCCGGAGGAATGAAAGCGGAGGAGGGGGTGTTAGTCCCGCCCGAGAACGGCGATGCCGCAGGCAGTCGGATGGCCGCCGATATTATGCGAAACGGCGAACTTGCCTTCGGCGCCCTTGACCTGGCGGTCTCCGGCCTTGCCGCGCAGCTGCAGGACGTTCTCGTAGACCATGCGGACGCCCGTCGCACCCGTTGGGTGGCCGAAGGTCTTGAGCCCGCCGTCCGTGTTGACCGGGAGGTCACCGGTCAGCTCGAAGGCGCCGTCCGCGATGTGCTCCTTGGCGGAGCCTTTCTCGCAGAAGCCGAGATCTTCGTAGGTCAGCAACTCGGTCAAGGAGAAGCAGTCGTGCACCTGAGCGAGGCCGACTTCGGCGCGGGCGTTCGTGATGCCCGCCATCTCGTAGACATCGTCTCGAGCCCAGGCGGTGGGCTTCCATGAAAGAAAATCGTTGTTCGGGTCCTTCTGCGGGTTCGGGCCGGAGCGGACGGTGACGCCCTTGACCTTGACCGGCTCCTTGCTGAAGGAACTCGCGAGATCCGTTCGCGTCAGCACGCAAGCGGCAGCGCCGTCGGTCTGGGCGGCGGAGTCGTAGAGGCCGAAGGGCCAGGAGATGATCCGCGCCTTGAAGTAGTCCTCTTCTGTGATCGGTCGCTTGAGGAATGACTTGGGGGCGAGGCAACCATTCGCGTGGTTCTTGATCGCGATCTTGGCGAGGTCCTCGCGACCGGCCCCGAACTTGTCGAAGTAGGTCGCGGCGGCGAGAGAGAACCAGCCCGCCGGGGTCTGCGGAAGGTCGCGGACGCGATCGACGACGACCGAGGGGCCCGAGACACCGCGATCCTTCGGCTTGTCGTAACCGACGACCAGAACCGTGTCGTAGAGGCCAGCGGCGATCGACATCACGCCGAGCCGGATCAGATCCGTGCCCGTCGCGCAGTAGTTCGTCGCGAAGGAGACCGGCTTGTTGAAGAGCTTGAGGGCATCAGCGCACTCGTGCGGGCCCTTGTTCGAGTAGATCGAACCGGTGAAGACCGCGTCGATCTGCTCCTGGGGCTTTTCGATGCCCGCGTCGGCGTAGGCTTCGTACGCCGCGTCGACGATCATGTCGGAGGGGGACTGGTCCCAGTTCTCACCGAACTGACAGCAGCCGACTCCGACGATGGAGACCTTGTCGCGAATCGATTCTTTGTTCGCCATGACGTGTTGCCTCTATGTTTTCGGGCGCGTTCCGCGCGCCCCGGGCTGAGTGCCCAGGAAAGATGGAAAGTGGGGCAGGGCAGACCTAACTACTCGGGCTTCGGAATGCCCTTCCAGTAGTAGTTGGGTCGACCGCCGGACTCGTGGATCTTGCGGAAGACGAACTCGACTTCCTGGCCGATCTTCATTTCTTCCGCGGCGATCTCGACGACCTGCAGATGGATCCGCGCGCCGTCGACTTCGGTGATCGTGACGACCGTGGGCGGGTTGGGCGTGGGGAAGAAGAAGTCGAAGGTGTAGGTGACGACCTTGCCCGTTCGATCCGAGAGTCGCAGTCGACTGAAGTCGTCCTTCGCGAAGCAGGTCTCACAGATACGCTGAGCCGGAAACTGAACCGCGTCGCACGCGTTGCATTTCTGGCCGAGCAAGCTCAGGTCATCGTCTCGTTCGCGGAATAGGATCGTCGCCGAGAGGCCGGGGTTCGTCCCCGCGTCCCATTCGGCGGCGGCGAGGCCCTTGGCCTTGATGTAGTCGTCGTAGCTGCCGATGACGCGGCGTCGGGCGAGGTTCCATTCGACGCCCCGACGCGGGCCGAGCTTCTCGATCTGGTCGGTCGTCGAGAAGGCCGTCGCATCGGCGCCGTTGCCGAAGTTCGCGGCCAGGATCTTCTCGCCGGGCGCTGCCGCTTCGAGCGCAGCGATCAGCTGAAGCGGAACGAAGGCCGTCCCCGCGTTGCCGAGTCGGCCGAAGAGCGGCGACTGGAGCGCGTCCGCAGCGACGCCGGCCGCCTTGGCGACGCCGCCGTGAGAGCGCGCGTCCGGTGCATAGAGGGCGACGCGGGCGTAGTCGCCGATCGAGGTGCCGCTGTTCTCGAGGAAACCCGCGATCGCGCGGTTCATGTTCGGCGTGAAGGATTCCTGGATAACGAAGCGGTCTTCCCAGCTGTGGGTGAACTCGTGGCCGGTCGGGCGCCAGACGTCCGTCACTTCATCCGAGATGGCGTGGAATCCGTCGAGGGTCGCGATCGCATCGCCGTCCGAGATCAGGAACGCTGCGGCGCCATCGCCGAAGTTGATCTCCATCCCGGACTTGGGAGCGGCCATGCGCGCATCACTCGCAATCACGAGTGCACAGCGCGCCGAGCCCGCCTTGACCGCATCGAAGGCGGAGCGAAGGGCCGACGTTCCCGCGCGGGTCGAGCCCGTGTGGTCCGCCGTCTGCACGTCCCGCCCGAGGTCGAGCACGCGTGCGACGAGGGCCGCTGCCTGCTTCTCCTGAAAGGGCAACGTCGTCGACGCAAAGATCAGCATGTCGATCTGCGAGCGGTCGATGCCCTCGAGGCAATGGATTGCGGCCGTTGCACCCTGGGTGATCGCGTCTTCATCGTTCCAAGCGACCGAGCGCTCCGGACCGCCGTCCTTGGCGGGGCGGCCGCCGATGACGGAGAAGGGGAGACGCGTCCGTGGGATGTAGGCGCCGTAGGATGTGATTCCGATCATGCGGACTCCAAGGGTCGATCGACTCGTGTCGAAGGGGATGTCTTGATCGGCGCGGGGCCGATCGAAAATGTGGGGTAGTGCTGTAGTCGCGGACGTGCGTTAGTCGAGCTGTTCGAGAATGGTTGCGATGATTTCCGCGTGTTCGTCCTGGGTGCCGAACTGATTCTCGCAGACCCAGGCGCGCTTTAGATAGTAGTGGGCGATGACTTCCCAGGTGAAGCCCATTCCGCCATGCACCTGAATTCCGGTTCGAGCGTTTCGAATTGCGCTCTCGCCGGCGGTGATCTTGGCGGAGGAGACAGCGCGCTGAACGTCGGCGACCTCGGGCGTGTCGAGGGTGGCCCCGGCGTTGTAGGCCCCAGCACGGGCGGCTTCCTGCTTGACGAACATCTCGGCGAGCATGTGCTTCACGGCCTGGAAGCTGCCGATCGGCCGGTTGAACTGCACGCGTTCCTTGGCGTATTCGTTTGCGAGTTCGAGGGCACCCTCGGCAAGTCCGAGCTGTAAGCCCGAGACGAGGGCCGCGCCTTCGAGGCGCAGGCGAGCCGCAGCGGCGGCGTCGCCGATGAGTTCACCTTCGGGCAGGTTCGTGACGTGGTGGACGGGCGTCAGCGGGTCGAGGGGCAGTTCGACTTCCGTTGCCTCACAGGACTTGGGGTCGACGCGATAGATTCCGTTGTCGCGCAGGACGAGCAGGACGTCGAGGCTGTCGAAGTACTCGACCATGATCGGGTCGTCCGCTGGCCCGAGCAGATCGACGCCGCCGACGACCGTTTCGCCCGTCGCGGCTCCGTCGATCAGCGATGCGCCGAGATGGCTCCAGACGACGGGGCCCGGGACGAGTCGGCGTCCGAGTTCTGCGAAGACGAGGACCGCGTCGGCGAAACCGAGTTCAACGCCGCCGTCCGCCTCGCTCAGGCGAAGGGCGAAGACGCCCATCTCGGCGAGCTCGTTCCAGAGGTCGCGATCGAAGCCCTTGGCTTTTTCGAGTTCGGGGATCCGGTCGAAGGAGACCTGTCCTTCGACGAAGGAGCGGATGCCTTCGCGGAGGGCCTTCTGATCTTCGGTGGGTTGGAAGTCCAAGGGGGCTCCTGAGGTGCGGTGCGCGAGTCGCGGGAGAAGGAGAGGGGAGGTAAGCGCTCAGCTCGCCGTTAGTTTGGGCTCTTTCGGATGACCGAGAATTCGTTCCCCGATGATGTTTTTCTGGATCTGGCTCGTGCCGGCCGCGATCGCAACGGAGATCGCATTGAAGTGTCGCGCGTAGAAATGCTGGGAGGGCAGGTCCATGAAATCGGATCGGGAGAGTCCGGCGCGACCGAGTAGGCGCACGGCGAGTTCGGTGGTGCGCTGGAAGATGTCCGTGTAGTAGAGCTTGACCGCCGAAGCGCCGACGCCGGGTACGCCCGTATCCTTCGCCTCACAGACCGAGAGCTTGACCATCGCCCAGAGGCTCTCGAGTTCCCCCGAGAGGTGGCCGATCTCGCGGCGAAGCGCCTTGTCTTCCCAGGCGCTTGCGCCGTTGCTCGTGACCTTCTTGGCGGTTTGGATCATGCGCTGAACGAAGGCCTGGAGTTGGATCATGTCGCTCGCGAAAGCGGTTCCGCGTTCGAAGCGAAGCGTCACGTTGGTCACGCGCCAGCCGTCGTTCTCCTTGCCAACGAGGTTCTCGACGGGGATGCGTACGTCTTCGAGGAAGACCTCGGAGAACTCGCCTTCGCCTTCAAGGGTGGGGAGGGGACGGATATCGATGCCGTCGAGGTCCATGGGCATGATGAGCCAGGAGATGCCGGCGTGCTTCGAGGACTCGGGATCGGTTCGGACGAGCATCTCGCAGTAGTCGGCGACATGGGCGAATGAGGTCCAGATCTTGTGGCCGTTCACGACGTAATGATCGCCATCGCGTTCGGCGCGAGTCTGCAGATTCGCGAGATCCGAGCCGGCGATCGGTTCGGAGAAGCCCTGACACCAAACTTCGTCGCCGGCGATGATGCGCGGGATATGCGCCGCTTTCTGGGCGTCGGTTCCCTCGGCCATGATCGTCGGGCCACCGTGCAACATGCCTACGAAGTTGACGCCGACGTAGGGCGCGTTCGCCTTCGCGATCTCTTCGAAATAGATCAGCTGCTCGATCAGCGACGCATCGCGGCCACCGTACTCCGTCGGCCAGTTGATGCCGGCGTAGCCCGCTTCGAAGAGCTTCTTCTGCCAGCCCGTGTCGTAGGCGCGCCGCGCATCCCAGTCATGGGTCGAGGGCGGCAGGCCGTAGGCCGGGACTTCGCTGGCCAGCCAGGCGGCGAGCTCGTCGCGAAATTGCTGCTCGGAGGCGGTGTAGCGGAGATTCAAAGCGCGTCCTCGTGGGATTTCGACGGGGTGATCGTCGGTCGATCGTCGGCCACGGAGCGCTCGCTCCGTGTGAGCCTCGCCGAGCCGACGCGGAGGTCGCTACACGGGGGGACTCTAATTACGAGCCGTAGCGTATCGAAATGCCGAAATGCCGTCAAAGGGCGTTTCCGCCCCGGGATCCGCGGGAAGGGGCCCGCTCGGGCTCAGTATCGATCGATGTACTGAACGTAATCGTCGAGAACCGGCAGAACCTCGTCACGGGGGGCCGAGGGAACGCGGAGCACGGATTCGGTGACCCCGGATTCCTTGTAGTAGGAGAGCTTCTTTTCACTCGGGAAGACGCCCATCGGGACGACATGGAGCTGCTCCGGATCGCGGCCGCGCTCTTCGAAGAGCCCACGCAGCGTCGAGAGTTGCTCAGCCATCCCGGCACCACCGATCGGCAGCCAGCCGTCTGCATATTCCGCGATCTGGGCGAAGAGCTTCGGTCCCGCGCCACCGCCGATCAGGATCCGAGGGGCCGGCTTCTGAATCGGCTTCGGCCATTGCCAGGACTCCTCGAAGCGTACGAACTCGCCCTCGAAAGAGGCCTTCTCCTGCTCCCAGAGTGCCTTCATGGCGAGCATCGTTTCACGCACGTGTTCGCGACGGGTCTTCACGACGATGCCGTGGTTCTCCATCTCTTCATGGTTCCAGCCGTAGCCGATTCCGAAAACGAATCGGCCTTGCGTCATCCAGTCGACGGTCGCGAGTTCTTTGGCGAAGGTGATCGGATCGTGTTGGGCGGGGAGCCCGATCCCAGTGCCGAGCAGGATCTTTTCCGTGACGGCGCCCGCGGCAGCGATCGCGATATAGGGGTCGGGGCTGCGGAGATACTCTTGTCCGAGCTCGGGGGTCCCGGTCGGCGCTGGGGTTCGGCGGCTCGTCGGGATATGAGTGTGCTCGGGGATGTAGAGCGAGTGGAAGCCGCGGGCTTCCGCCTCCTGTGCGAGTTCCACGGGATGCATCGCCAGATCCGTCGAGTGGAAGGCCACGCCAATCTTCATGGGGCCGTCGCCGGGTCGCTCGCTCATTTTGCTCTCCTCGATGTTCGTCTGCCCAAGCTTCATCGGCGGGATTCTCTGTACTCAGGGCCGCGTGGGCTGCGCATCGTATAGAACGTCGCCGCGCCCACGTCGAATGCCGGCTGGCCCCTTCAGGCTGCATTTCACGGCCCGTCCGGCGCCGCGCAGAGATCGTGAAAAGCGTTTTCGGATCGCTCTCTTACGCTACCGTGCGTCGATTCTGACTGGCGTCCATCGCGCGCGATGAAGACGCATCCGACCGCCCAAATCAGGAGCCGAGCGTTGGCCACAGCATCCCCCGAATTCGACGCGAGTTACGAACTCGCCGACCGCTACCGGATTCAGACGGGCCGCGTCTTTTTGACCGGCAACCAGGCGCTCGTGCGACTGCCGCTCATGCAGAAACAGCGTGATGTCGCGGCGGGCCTGAACACGGCCGGCTTCATCTCCGGTTATCGCGGATCCCCACTCGGCATCTTCGACATGAATCTCTGGCAGGCGAAGCGTGAACTCGAAGAGCATTCGATCCACTTCGAGCCGGGACTGAACGAAGACCTCGCGGCGACGACGATCTTTGGAACCCAGCAAGCCACGTTGATGGAGGGCCCGAAGGTCGAGGGCGTTTTCGGTATGTGGTACGGCAAGGGGCCGGGAGTTGATCGGTCCTGCGATGCCCTCAAGCACGCGAACTATGCCGGGACCTCGCCTAACGGCGGCGTGCTCGCCCTGATGGGGGACGACCCGGGCGCGAAGTCTTCTTCGATCGCGCATCAGAGTGAACCCGCGATGATTCATTGCGGGATTCCTGTGCTGAATCCGTCCAGCGTTCAGGACTATCTGGACTTTGGGATCTACGGCTGGGCGCTCTCGCGTTATTCGGGTTGCTGGATCGGCTTCAAATGTCTGACGGACACGATCGAGAGTTCCGGTTCGGTTTCGGTCTCGCCCGATCGCGTACAGATCGTTCAGCCGACGGACTTCACGCCGCCACCCGGTGGGATCCATATCGGCTGGGCCAATATCCCGACGGCGGTCGAAGAGCGACTCTTTGAACAGCGCCTGGTCGCGCTCGCCTCCTTCGTGCGCGCGAACCCGATCGATCGCGTCGTGCTCGAGTCGCCCAAGAAGCGCCTCGGCATCGTGACGACCGGCAAGGCCTATGGCGACTTGCGCCAGGCCCTCGAAGATCTCGGCCTCGATGACGAGAAAGCACGGGATCTCGGCATCTCCATCTACAAGATGGGTCTGACGTGGCCGATCGAGCAGGAAGGGGCCCGGGCGTTCGCGCAAGGCCATGATCACCTGCTCGTCATCGAAGAGAAGAAGCCGATCATCGAGGAACAGCTTGCGAGCGTTCTCTACAACCTGTCCGAACGGCCGCGACTCTGGGGCAAGAAGGATCTCGACGGACGCCCCTTCGTCCCTCAGATCGGCGAACTTACGCCTTCGACGGTCGCGGGTATCGTCCGCCGATGGGTCGAGTCCGAGGCGCCCGAATGGGCAGCTCGCCTAACGCCGGATCCCGACCAAGCCGGGATCGCGGCGGCCGCGGGCGGCTTGATGCGACTGCCGTCCTTCTGCTCGGGCTGTCCGCATAATCGCTCAACCGTTGTTCCTGAAGGCAGCATCGCCCTCGGCGGAATCGGTTGTCATGGCATGGCCGTCTTCCTGCCGGAACGGCGCACCCTCGCGGTCAACCAGATGGGCGCGGAAGGCGCCAACTGGATCGGCCAGGCGCCCTTTACGGAAGTGGATCACATCTTTCAGAACATGGGCGACGGGACGTATTTTCATTCTGGCCTGCTCGCAATCCGCGCGGCCGTCGCTGCAAACGTCAACATCACGTACAAGATCCTCGTGAACGGCGCGGTCGCCATGACCGGCGGCCAGCCGATCGAAGGCGAAGAGATGGCCGGCGAGATCACGACGCCGGAAATCGCACGTCAGTTGGCGGGAGAGGGCATCGATCGAATAGCCGTGCTCTCGGACAACATCGAGAAGTACTCCCCAGGCACGTTCCCGAAAGGCGTGACCGTTCACGACCGAAAAGAACTCGACGTGATTCAGAAGGAATTGCGCGAGATCCCCGGCGTGACGGCGATCCTTTACGACCAGACCTGCGCCGCGGAAGCGCGCCGTCTGCGCAAGCGCGGCGAGTTCGTCGACCCTGACAAGCGCGTCGTGATCAATGAGTCGGTCTGCGAAGGCTGCGGTGATTGCTCGGTTCAGTCGAACTGCATCTCGATTGAGCCCGTCGAGACCGAGTTCGGTCGAAAACGCATGATCAATCAGTCCTCCTGCAACAAGGACTACTCCTGCCTCGAAGGATATTGCCCGAGCTTCGCGACGGTGATCGGCGGGAAGATCCGCAAGGTCGAATCCGTCGGAGTAGACACCTCGGGTTCTGGCGATCTTTTCTCCTCGCTGCCGGATGCCGTCGTCCCCGACCTCGATCGACCCTTCAATATTTTCGTTGCGGGCATCGGCGGAACCGGCGTGATCACGATTGGCGCGCTGGTTGGCATGGCGGCGCATCTCGAAGGGAAGGGCGTCTCGCTGCTCGATGTGACGGGACTTGCCCAGAAGAACGGCGCGGTTGCGAGCCACGTGCGGGTTGCGAACACGCCGGAAGAACTGCATTCGACGCGCATTCCCGCCGGCGGCGCCGACCTCGCACTCGGTTGTGACATCGTCGTCGCAACCGGTATGGACGGCATGCAGAAACTCGGCGCAAGCCGCACCCATGCGATCGTCAACACGCACGTTGCGCCCACCGCCGACTTCGCCTCGAATGCCGACCTAGACATGTCCTCTGCGAGCATGGAGTCGCGCATCACAGCAGCGCTCGGAGAAGATCGCGCGGACTTCGTCGAAGCGACGAAGCTCGCCACGGCGCTGCTCGGCGATGCCATCGGCGCGAACCTTTTTCTGGTGGGCTTCGCCCTTCAGAAGGGTCTAATTCCTGTCGGGCTGCCGGCGTTCGAGCGGGCAATCGAGCTGAACGGCCGCGCGATCGAGATGAACAAGCAGGCGCTCAACTGGGGGCGGCTTGCTGCACACGATCCAGAGAAGGTGCGCGACCTGGCGGCCTCGCGGATTCGCTCCTCACAGACGGTCGCGAAGGCGGAGACGCTGGAAGAGGTCGTCGCGCGACGCGTTCGATACCTCACTGACTATCAGAATGAGAAGTACGCGCGTCGTTATGCCGAGCGCGTCGAGAAGGTAGCGGCCGCGGAGCGTGCGATCGGTGCCAAGGATCATCCGCTCGCGGAGGCGGTCGCTCGGTATCTGTTCAAGCTGATGGCGGTGAAGGATGAGTACGAAGTGATGCGACTCTGGGCTGGCGAAGCGTTCCAGCGACAAGTCGCCACAGAGTTTGAAGGCAACTACAAGCTCCAGTTCCACCTTGGACCGCAGCTTCCGTTCCTGCGCAACAAAGACACGGGTCGCGTCAAGAAGATCACGATCGATCGACGTGTCTTCGCAGTCCTGAAGCTCATCCGTCACCTCAAGTTTCTGCGCCATACGCCTTTCGATGTTCCGAATTGGTCGGACCATCGAAAGCGCGAGTGGGCGCTCCTGGCGGAATATGAGACGACCCTCGACGAGGTCTTGCGGGCACTGACGCTTGAGAATCGCGATCTCGCGGTTCAGATCGCCGAAATTCCGGAACACATCCGCGGATTCGACACGGTCAAGGACGCGCAGGCGGAGGCGGCCAAGGAAAAGGAGGCTGAGCTTCTCGACGCGTTTCGGCGGCTCTAGACTGTCTGATTGTCGCTCATCCGAGGTCTTTGAGGTCCGATTCGGAGGGGATGGGGCGACGCCGTCCCGGACTCGCAGAAGAGGCGCAACTTCCCGCGTTCAAAGGGAAAGCAGCTCGTGTGAATCTGACTTCGAGTGATCCCGAATGCCTTGACGAGAGTACCGGTAATAGAGGAAGCTACGACCCGCCTCGGGAGCTGTCTGGCATCCGTCCGACCCCTTCGAGGCCTCGTCCATTTCGAATCGATCCCGACTCTTTGTCGCATAACTGGCCGGTTGTTGGCAGTCGTGCGGACGAGACGAAGGTCACACCCGAACACGATCGGACCCGGTGCGATTGCCAGGCCGACACGCTGACGAAAGCGACGCTTGCGCAAGGCAAGCGCCCCAACAAAGAGAGACCAAGATGTCCACGCCCAGCCCGAAGGAAATGCGGCAACTCCTGAACAGCCGCAAGATCGAGCGCGTCGTCGTGCTCGGCGCGAATGGCACGATGGGATACGGGAGCGCCGCGCTCTTTACCCAGGCCGTTCCCGAAGTCACGTTCCTCGCTCGCACGAAGGCCAAGGCCGAAGACGGTCTCGCTGCCGCGATCAAGCAGGTTCGCTCGCCTACGGTCGCCGACCGCTCGAAGACGGGCAGCTACGACGATGATCTCGCTTCTGCGTGTGCGGATGCGGACCTGATCTTCGAGGCGCTGACCGAAGACTTCGATCTTAAGAAGGACATCTTCGACAAGGTTGAGGCTGCGCGCCGCGATGACTCGATCGTCGCGACAGTGACCTCAGGGCTTTCGATCAACCAGCTCTGCGAAGGGCGCTCGGACTCGTTCAAGAAGAACTTTCTCGGGCTCCACTTCTTCAATCCCCCGAACGTGATCGTCGGAACCGAGCTGATCGCCGGTAACGACACGGACCCCGCGGTCGTCGACTTCATTGACGCCTTCTCGCAGATCCGCCTCGGTCGCGAAATGATCCGCACGTCGGACACGCCGGCCTTCGCGGGTAACCGCGTCGGCTTCAAGGTCATGAACGAAGTCGCGCAGCTGACCGAAGAGATCGGCGTCCTGCTCACGGACAAGATCCTCGGGCCGTACACGGGCCGCGCGATGACGCCGCTCGCGACCGTTGACCTCGTCGGATGGGATATCCACCGCGCCATCGTCGACAACGTCTATGACAACACGAGCGACGAAGCCCACGAGACGAACAAGCTTCCCGGCTTCATGGCGACGCTCATGGAGAAGGGCGTCCTCGGCAACAAGTCCGGCGGCGGCTTCTTCAAGAAGGACGGCAAGACGCGCCTGGTGCTCGACCCGAAGACGGGCAACTACACGCCCGAGGCCGACATCAATCTTCCCGATCTCGGCTACATCGATCGCGTCGCCGCGCTCCATCGCGACGGACGTTATGTCGAGGGCATGGAAGTCTTCCTGAACGCCGAAGGCGAATACGCTGCGGCCGCTCGCAAGGTCATCGCCGGCTACATCGCCTACGCGTTCGCGCGAGTCGGTGAAGTGACGGAGACGATCGACGGCATCGACCGCATCATGGGCATGGGCTTCAACGTTGCTCCGCCCTCGGTTCTGGTCGACACGATCGGGGGGCAGGGCACGATCGACATGATCGGCGAAGCGGGACTCGAAGTTCCGGCGCAGCTCACGGCCGCTCTCGCTTCCGGCGAACGACTCTTCAACCATCGCCGCATCAACATCGGCAAGTTCTTCGTCGCCGAGTAAGCACGCATCACGAGCTGACGGCTCAGAATCTGAATTCCCATGCCCGTCCTTGGCGGGTGACCTGGAGGAAAAGAACAATGGCAGCTGGATCTGAAGTCTACATCCTGGGCGGTTACCAGACGGACTTTGCGCGGAACTGGACGAAGGAGAACAAGCACTTCTCGGCGCTGATGCGCGAGAGCGTCGAAGGCGCCCTCGAAGCCACGCAGATCGCTCCGGAAGAAGTCGAGAGCGCCCACGTCGGCAACTTCGCCGCTGAGCTCTACTGCATGCAGGGTCATCTCGGTGCGTTCTTCACGGAAGTGAACCCCGCCTTCTCCGGCCTCCCGACGAGCCGCCACGAAGCCGCCTGTGCTTCGGGCTCGATCGCGCTTCTCGCCGCTTCCGCGGAAATCGAAGCCGGTCGCTACGACCTGCAGGCCGTCGTCGGCATCGAGCAGATGAAGACGGTCGACTCGGGCAAGGGCGGCACGTACCTCGGTACGGCAGCTTGGTTCGAAGAAGAAGCTGAAGGCATCGACGCTCCCTTCCCGAAGCTCTTCGGTCGACTCGGTGACGAGTACGACAAGCGCTATGGCCTGAAGGACGAGCATCTCGCTGAGATCTCGAAGATCAACTACGCGAACGCCAAGCTCAACCCGAACGCCCAGACGCGCACCTGGTACATGAACAAGGACCACGCGCTCTGCCGAACGGATGACAACCCGGCGATCGGCGGCCGCATCCGCATCTCGGACTGCTCGCAGGTGACGGACGGCGCGGTCACGCTCTTCCTCGCTTCCCGCGAATATGCCGAGAAGTGGGCGAAGGGAACGGGCAAGAAGCTCTCCGAGATCCCGCGCATGAAGGGCTGGGGACATAACACGGCCCGCCTTAAGTTCGAGGACAAGGTCGCGGAAAGCGCGAACGCCGAATACGTTCTGCCCCACGTGCGCAGCACGGTCACGAACGCCATGAAGCGCGCCGGCATCGCCGACGTGAACGGCATCGACGGCATCGAGACCCACGACTGCTTCACGACCTCCGAATACATGGCGATTGACCACTTCGGCATCACCGCTCCGGGCGAGTCCTGGAAGGCCGTCGAAGAAGGCTGGCTCGAGATCGACGGAAAGCACCCGATCAACCCGTCGGGCGGTCTTATCGGTGCAGGCCATCCGGTCGGCGCCACGGGCTGCCGCCAGGTTCTGGACGCGACCCTGCAGGTCACCGGTGAAGCCGGCGCCTATCAGGTCGAGGGAGCCAAGAACTTCCAGACGCTGAACATCGGTGGTTCGGGCACGACAAGCTGCTCGTTCATCGTGGGCGTCGACTGATCGAGGATCACAGGATCCATTGAGAACGGCCGATTCGCGCAAGCGGGTCGGCCGTTTCCTTTTGCTACACCGATCGAATCGATCTCCCGCGCCATTCCCGCCGCGCTTGCTAGCTTCGCACTCCTCACGCGCACCGCACATTCGAGAGGGGCTTCGATGAACACGCAGGAAGTTGTCCAGACGTATTACGGAGACACGCTTAAGAGTTCGAACGACCTTCGAACGGATGCCTGCAAGACAGAAGCGGCTCCACCACCGCACGTCACGGCGGCACTCGCGGCGGTGAACGACGAAGTCACGAGCCGTTACTACGGGTGTGGGCTCGCGATTCCCGGGGCACTTGAGGGGCTTTCGGTTCTCGACCTGGGATGTGGCGCGGGGCGAGATGTGTTTGCGCTCTCGAAACTGGTCGGGCCCGAAGGACGCGTTGTCGGCGTCGACATGACGAAGGAACAACTTGACGTCGCGCGAGCGAATGAGGCGTGGCACGCGGAGCGGTTCGGCTATGCCACGCCCAACACGACGTTTCTCGAGGGAGAACTCGAACGTCTCGATGCCGTTGACCTGGAATCGGGCTCCTTCGATCTGATCATCTCGAACTGCGTGATCAATCTCTGTTCGGACAAACCAGCGGTCTTTGATTCGGCGCATCGGCTGCTTAAGCCGGGTGGGGAGCTGTACTTTTCCGATGTGTATGCGGATCGCCGGATTCCTCAGGCGCTCGTTGAGGATCCTGTGCTCTACGGCGAGTGTCTGTCGGGGGCGCTCTATTGGGGCGACTATCAGAGCGTTGCGAAAACCGCGGGATTTCTCGATCCGCGTGTTGTGTCCCATCGCCGACTTGGGATTCTCGACCCGGAACTGCAGGCCAAGGTTGATCCGATTCGTTTCGCGTCGGTGACGGCAAGACTTTTCAAGCTCGACGGGCTGGAGCCAGCGTGCGAAGACTACGGTCAGGCCGTTGTTTATCGCGGCGGAATCGAAGGCCAGGAAAGCGTCTTCGTGCTCGACGCGGAGCACGCGATCGAAGTGGATCGTGTCTTTCCGGTTTGCGGAAACACGTTGGCGATGTTGAAGGAGACTCGCTTTGCGGACGCGTTCGACGTTGTGGGCGGCGGAGAACGCCACTTCGGCCTCTTTCCGGGTTGCGCCGCTCCGGATGTCTTTGCCGAGGCGATCGAGGCCGGGCCGGCGCCGGTCGGCGGGTGCTGCTGAAGAGGCGTCTCTTCAGCTGTTACGCCGCCGCGTCAGCCCCGCGAGTCCGAGGCCTAGCAATAGAGCCGTTGAGGGCTCGGGAATGACCGCGTACCAGGCGACGTCCTCGAGGCCGGTCGACGGGTGGTTGCCCCAGCCTGTGATGATCCGGCCGTCTGCCGAAACGTCCACAGCTTCGAAGAGGTCCCAGTCCTCGAGGCCGACGACGCCGAGCTGGATCAGCAGGTCGCGAACGGATCGCATGCCGCCGTATTCCTCGGAGTAGATCCAAGCCTCCTGCGCTCCCCCAACGATCACAGATCCGTCTGCCGACACGCTGAACGCGGCTGTACGGGATGTTCGGAAAGAGGACGTATAAGGGAGGTTCTGGTATTCGACTTGTCCGAGTCCGACGAGGCCTTCTTCCGCGGTCCATCGAAAAGCTTCTTCGGAGCCGAAGGGCCCGTCGTCGTTTCCCGCCACGCCAACGATCGTCGTGCCGTCGGCTGAAATTGCGAAGGCCTCGCTCCAGTCGCCGCCGGGGAGGGTGCCCAGCCGTTCGAGCTCGCCTCCCTCTTGCCATCGGAAAGCTTCGGTTGGCCCCGGACCGGTCGTATCATTGACCAGGCCGGTCACGATCATGCCATCGTCCGAGATCGCTTTGGCGACCAGTGTGCCGTCGTAGCCAGCCATTTCGCGAATACTCCGCGCGCCGCGAGCGGAATCCCAGATGAAACCACCGAAAGCCGTCCCGCCGGACTCGAAAGGGGTGTCCTGGCCGACGATGATCGAGCCGTCATAGGAGGCGTCCACGGCGCTCGAGTTTCGCCCCGTTAGTCCCGCGCTGATTGAAACCGGGACACCGTCGCTCTCCCAGTAGGTCGCAACGGCAGTTAGGCCGCCCGTCGTCGCTTCTCCGACGGTCCGTGAGCCGTCGCCGCTGATTCCGAAGGCATAGTCGATCGTGTACGCGAAAGGGTTCGCTTGAGGGAATGCGTCGAGTTCCACGACGCCGTTCGACTCCGACCAGCGAGCTGCGAATCGTCCGTCGAGAGTCTGACTGTTTCCCACGACGGTCGAGCCATCTGCGGAAAGGCTCAAGAGCTCGTGACCGGGAGGGAATGAGAATTCCGGCGACAGGGGCAACGTGTGAAAGGACGCTTGGGCGCCTGCAAGGAGGGGCGCCAGAAAAACGCTCAGAAGGGTGATCGAAGCGGCGCGCCGAATGCGGCGGAGCCTTTTTGGGGCGGGCCGGGCGTCTGGGGTGATGCAGAGAGGAAAAGGGCGGGGGGTCGGCATAACGGACTCCAGAGCGGGGCAGCTTCAGGATACGTGGTGAGCTGGGGGTGGATGTGGCAGATCGTAGAGTCGCACGAGGGCAGAAAATGCGAACCGCCGATCTGCGCGCGCAAACCGGCCATGCTCATCTCAGGAGACCCGCTGAGAACGCAGTGCTATGCGATCAAGACCGCCGAGTGAGCCCAGGGACTAGCAGGGACCAAGCCACTACCGATGAGACCGTCGCTGCAAATGGCGTCGCCTCGCGGCTCGGGCCGCTTCGCGTTCGCTGGGGTTCACGACGGAGAATCCGGGAATCCGCTCCGAGAGCGATTCAATCGCGACGGTCTCGGCCGAGGGGTATTGCTCGCTCGGCAAGGTTCCGAGAACCCCATCCCACCGGATCAAGATCGTCCCCCGTCGAAGCGCCCCCGCATCAATCCAGTTCGCGTAGCCAGGATCGTCATTGCTGATGACATACCAGTACGCCCCATCCTCCGCGAGCACGGACTGCTCGGCGGTCAGGCTTGAGACCTGATTCCCGTGTTCAAGCGACGCGAACCACATGTCCGTCAGCTGCAGAGCCTGATACCGCGCGTTCGTCGCCGGCATCCGAATCAACAGTGCCTGGCCCTCGCCGAGTTCGAAGTAGCCCCCGCTCATCCATCTACCCTTTGCGCCCCCGAGCGCGTAGGTGTCGTAGGGCGCAGAGACCGAATTCTTCTCCCGCGCACCGACATAGCGCTGGGCGACGAAGCCCGGCCAGGTTCGCGCCGTCGTTCCGAACATGACGGCGGCATTCCGAATGCGGGCCGCGAGTTCGTTGGCCGACTCGGGAGGTCGGCGCTTGCCTTCATAACCCACGCGATCGATGTGGACTTCGCCGGTTCGCTCATCGCTCCATTCGCCGTAGATGTGTCGGGCGAAGAGGGTCGTTCCCTCCGCCGGGTTTGGCAGCCAATTGCCTTCTTGCTCTTCCGCCGCGAGGAAGATCTCGAAGGAGCCGTCGTCGGCGAGTTCGATGTCTTCGAAGGCCAGGTAGCCGGCGGATTTCCCGGATCCGTCCCACGGGCGGCCGGCGTAGATCTGAAACTCGACGCGGGTCGCGGATCCGAGTTCGCCCCAGACGCGGTATGTCTCGCCGCCACGAATCGGAGTGAAGGCATAACGCTGGTCGGGATTGTCACCGCCTTCACGGAGCCACCAGTCGAGGATGCGAAAATAGGGGTAGTCCGCGTCCTGCAGGATCTCCGCTTCCATCCCTTTGGCGATCGCGCGCAGGATATGGCGATAGCCGCCGACCTGTTCGTGCTCATCACCGAAGGAGGGCGACTTTCGAATATCGGCTTCGACCGCGCGCAGGGTTTCGACGAGTTCGTCGAAGGCAGCGCTGAGTTCGTCGTCTGGTCCGGGCGCTGGGGCCTCGGTTGAAGGCTGTGTGAGCTGCGCGCAGGCTGTCCCGAAAAGGAGCGCCGCGACCGCGATTAATCGGGTCAAGGCGAAAGACGGGTGCTGTCGGATCATAAGTCACTGTTTCCTGTGAGTGCGGCCATCGCCTCGGGTGGAAAATTTTGGGTCATTGCGGCGCCGTAGGCGGGCCGTGTGGCGATCTTCTCGGCGTAGGCCGTGAGGACCTCCGGAACAGCAATTCTGCAAACGAAGACCGCCCAATCAAGACACGTCTTGACGAGCAGATCTGCGACAGTGAAGTGGTCGCCCAGAAGATGAGGCCGCCCATCCGCGAGCCGACGTTCGATCTCGCCGAAGGAACGAAGCGCGTATTCCCGCGCCGCGACGACCGCATTCTCGCTCGCGCCGTAGATCTCAGGCAAGCCCTCGTGTCGCCGAATCGTGTAGAGGATCGCATCGATCTCGATCATGGTGAACCAACAGAGTTCATCGTGCTTCGCGCGCTCGACCGTCCCAGGTTCGGGGGCGAAGATGCCGTGGTCGCGGTAGCGATCGGCCAGATGGAGCGTGATGGCCGCGCTCTCGCCGATCACGAGATCACCGTCCTCGAGAATCGGAATCTTTCCCCGGCCGGAGAGCGCGGCGAACGCGGGCGTCTCCATGGTCGTCGTGCGCGTGAGGATGCACTTATGCTCGAAGGGCAGGCCGAGTTCGCGCAGCATCCAGACCGGTCGTAGGGTGCGCCCGGTTCCGGCTCCCCAAAGGCGAAGGGGGCCGAGGTTCTGCGAGGCATCTGTCATTGGCGGCTTTCTAGAATGGGTGAGCGAGGAGGCAACATTGCGGCTCGGGTGATTAGTCGGGTTGATCCGGATTCGTAATCGTCGAGGGAAGGTCCGCCGGGAGTCCGGGCGCGTCAAACCGACCGTTCCCGTCCGCATCGACGAAGATCGGATTCGTAAAAGCGAAGGGCGTGAAGTCGGGTAGCGCCTCCTTGTAGAGTCCCTCCGCCGGTCCTTCGATTTCAACTGTGACAAAGGCATCCGCCGCGAATGCGAGGGGTAGACTCGCTTCTTCGCCCCGTGCGATCGGTGCGCGATGAACCAGCTCCCCATTTACGTAGGCACGCCACTCGGTGATCGGAACCCAGGGAGCCGCGTCGACGGCGAGCCGAAGCGTTCCCGACTTCCCCGAGTGGAGCTCTCCAATTTTGGCATCATCGAGCTGCACGCTGAGCATCGGTCCCGAAGTGCCCCACACGCGTCCCGCGCGGACCGAGTCGAGCAGTTCGGCTTCGTCGTAGGCCTCGAGTCCGTCGTCGGCCTGCGCGACGTAGCTGCGCGGGAGGCCGACGATCACGCCGAGTCGATGGGAGTCGCTATTCGAAAGGCCGACGATTCGCTCGCCTTGAAGCAGGAGAGAGAACCAATCCGCGCGGACGCGGCGGTAGCGAAGCATGCTCGTTCCGTTGATGAGTTCGACGCCATGAAAGTCGAGATCGGTCCCACCATGGGTCGGGCTCGGCTCAATGAGGACGGCGTTAGGCGCCTCGGCGAGTGGCTTGGTGGGGTCGAAAGGTTCGCCCACGAAGTTCATGTGCTCGAAGTAGCCGTCGCCTTCTTCTTCGTCGGAGAGGGTTCGCGGATGGTTGAGCTGAATAAAGGGTTTGGACGACATTGCGCGAATGTCCGCGAGGGCGTCCCGCATGCGACGTCCTTCAAGGTTCGGTGCACCGGCTCGGTATGCTTTCGCAACGGGCTCAGTCGGGAACGCATTCATGTGCGTCGTTCCGTAGGGCGTTCCCTCGCCGACGAAGGCGCCGGTGACTTCCACGCCCGTGATCGAGACGAGGCGGCTGTTCTGTCCGGCGGCAGCGATTGCAGGCCGGGGATCGACGATGCGGTCGTGTTCCGTCGCGACCAGGACTTCGGCGCCGCTCGCTGCGAAGGCGATGATCTGTTGGGGCTGGGGAAGGCCGGAGTCGAAGCTCTCGCCACTGTGAACGTGGAAGTCCGCGGAAATCCAGCCGGGGGTCGGGCTCACGCGAGCGAGGGGGGCTACGTTGAGCGTGGCCTCCCGGCCGGCCTTCGCTTCAAGTTCGATGACCCGCGATTCGTATTCTGGTCCGCGTACAGCGACGACACGATAGGCGCCGGCGGGCACGACGACCCGGTCGGGATCGAGGGGGCTCTTGGCCAGGTTCAGGTAAGGTGCTTCGGTTCCCCCTGCGATCTTCGTATCGCCCATTTTCTGTCCGAGCAGACTCGAGCCGAAGATGACGGGGCCTGAGCCGTCTTTGGCGAGGAAGGTCAGGCGTCCGACGAAGTTCTTCGGCAATCGTACCCAGGTAGCGGCCCCCAGCGTTAGGTCCGCCACGGCTTGCGGCGCCGCGCCCTCGGTCACTTCCCACGAAGCGGTCGTTGATCGATTGCCCGGTGCATCCGCTCGGACCGCATAACGTCCAGGCGGAAGCGCGACGGAGAAGCGGCCATCCGCGTTCGGTCGAACCTGAGTGAAGGGCGTTCCCGACTCGAGATCGATATGAAGCCTCGCCGTGGCGTCGTCGACCCGGCCTTCAATCTGCCTCGTTCCCGTGAGTACGCGGTCCGTGATGGAAGCGACATCCGCGCGATCGCCTACGTGAATTCGGTAGTCCGCTTCAAGGAGGGTTTCTCCCTCGATGTCCATGAAGGGGATTTGGGCGAGTTGCAGGAGGCTGGGGGCTTCGTCTGTTGCGCCGACCCAGGGCGGTCGGGTCGTCGAGTTGAGGAAGGTGAAATGTTGGCCACTCACGCTGAAAGAACCGACGGGCTTCTTCTCGCCTTCCTCCAGGACATGGCCGCTGACCCGTTCGATGCCGTAGCTGATCGGCGGCATGCCTTCGGCGCCCACAAGGACCGCGAGGTCCGTCGCGATGAGGGCGCTCAAGAGCGAGGTCAGCGAGCGCCGGTCGCTTTCCGGATAGGCGAACCCAGCGGAACCTTCGGGTTGGCTTCGGTTCATGGAGAAGACCGGGGTCTGCCCACTCGTATGAAGCAGGATCTGACCGATCGAAAAGAGCGCTTCTCCTTCGGCGACTCGGCGCGCACGCTGGCTCAGCGAAAGGACTTCGGGTTCCGCTTCACTCAAGGCGTAGGTCGTGACGATTTCGACGCCAACGAATTGCGCCTTCGTCGTGATCCAGGCGCGCCCGTCGGCCTGTCCGGCCTCAATCTCAGAGACCGGGACGACGTGGTTCTGGGAGAGGTTGAGCATCGGCTGCAGCAGCACGAATTGATCGTCGTTGGCCCCGCAATGTCCGAGGTCGATCAACACGCCGCCGCGGGGTGAGATCGCGCCTTCGTGATTGACGTCGGAGATCGCTGCGCAGATTGTGCCGTTCGAGAGGAACCAATCGCCGATGCCGGCATCCGAGTCCGGTCCTCCGACGTGATAGGCGTCGAAGTTCGAATCATTGATCCGGGCGGCGACCACCTCCGCCGTGGAGGGCAGGGCGAATAGCACGCCGCAAAGAGCGATTGAGCACAGCATCAGGGACAGTCGGTTGAGCTTTGGGTCGCGCAATCGTGGATCTCCGTCGGGCGACGCATTCTTGCGCGCGCATTGAGGAGTCTAGAGATCTTTGCCAGCATTCGCGCAGCGTCTCGACGGACGCGGAGAGGCACGCGATGACCCCCAGTCTCGATTCTCACGAGCGGCCCGTTGAATCCGAGCCGGGATTTGAGACCGTGTCCCTCGAGCCGGTCGGCGTTGAGGTCCGTGGTTTGGACTTGCGGCGTCCCATCTCGACGGCTGTGTGGCAAAGGCTCCGGGAAGCGGTCGTCCGCGAAGGGCTCGTGCTCTTTCGGGAGCAACCCCTCACGACCGCCGAGCAGGTGGCGCTGGGGCGGCGCTTCGGTGTGCTCGAAAACACGTCGCTGGACGGCGGAGAGATCGACGAGTCGTCTTTTCTGCTCTCGAATGTGGGGCAGGACGGCGCGTTGCTTCCCGCTGACGCAATCGAGCACAAACTCGTGGCGATCAATGAGGGCTGGCACACGGACAGTTCCTTTCGGGAGGTCGCAGCGTCCTTCTCGCTCTTCTCGGGGGTTGTCGTTCCGGAAGTCGGCGGCGACACGTTCTTTGCGAGCCTTCAGCGCGGATGGGATGCGCTCTCGCGCGACGAACAAGAGGAGTTGATCGGTCTCGTCGGCCATCACAACTACGACCGCGCTTATCAGTCTCGTGGCGTAGACATGACCGAGTATTTCGGTGGGGCAGCGCCCTCGGCGACCCATCCACTGGCGCGGGTCCACCCTGAATCAGGGCGCGTGGGACTCTTCGTGTCCGAACATCTCTACGCGATCGAAGGCATGGAAGCAGCGGACGCGGACGAACGCGTCCGCAAACTCCTCGCCGTCTGCACAGCGCCTGAACACGTCTATCGCCATCGTTGGGCGGCGGGAGATTTGCTCATCTGGGACAACCGTTCGATGCTCCACAAAGCCGAAGGGTTCGACACGGAGCATCCTCGCGTGATGCGCCATGTTCGGATTGCGGGGACGGAGCCAGGGATTGCCGCGACGTCGGTCGCTGGGAGGACGGGATGATGGAGACGAAGACGATCGGGCATTTCGGCGTTGAGGTGATGGGGCTTGACCTGACCGGCGTCCTCTCGGAAGACGATCTCGCGGCACTCCGAGAGACCGTGATGCGTGAAGGCCTCGTTCTGGTTCGTGACCAACCGATCGCGCCCGATGCCCACGTCGCGCTCGGGAAGCGCTTTGGACCGATCGAGAAACTCGTCGAGGATTCGGACGAAGAGCCGTCGATGGTTGTGATCGGCAACGTGGCCCCCGACGGATCCGTGAGCTCGAACGACTCGCGACACATGCGGCTGATCTCAATCAACGAGGGGTGGCATACAGACAGCTCGTTCCGAGAGATTCCGGCTTCTTTCTCGATCTTCTCTTGTGTCGTGGCGCCCGCCGAAGGGGGCGACACGTTCTTTGCGAACCAGGCCCTCGCCTGGCAGACCCTGGACGCTGCGACTCGCACACAGATCGCGCCGCTCTACGGGGTCCACAACTACAACGCGGCCTACCGCCGGCGTGGGAACGAGGTGGGCGGCATGATCGGCTTCGACATGGAGCCGACGCGTCATCCCCTCGTGCGGGCGCATCCGGAGACGCGGGAGACGGGCCTCTACGTGAGCGAACACATCACGCACATCGATGGCATGCCCGAAGCGGAGAGCCGACAACTCCTCGATCGACTCATCGCCCATGCCACGGCGACCCAGCGAATTTATCGCCATCATTGGCAGGTCGGCGATCTCGCGATCTGGGACAACCGGAAGATGCTCCACAAGGCACAGGGCTTTGACGACCGCTATGCGCGGGTGATGCATCACGTCCGGGTGGCCGGCTCTGAACGCCCGATTCGAGCGGAGATCGAGGCCTCGGCTTAACTCGCGGCCCGTTTCCAGACGTCGAGCACCGTCGCCGAGTCGAGCACGGTCGAGATTCCGCCAAGGGTATGTTCGAAGACCTGGTCGACGTACTCATCGGGGAAGCCGGCAACCGCGTCCCGCGGCAACACGACTTGATAGGCGGCGTTCACCGCATCAAACGTCAGGTTCTGGATCGCGACGTTGACCGAGACGCCGACGCCGATGATCGTCGTCACGCCCAGGTTGCGCAGGATCGAGTCGAGTTCTGTTCCCTGGAAAGGGGAGAGGCCGTGCAGGCGGGGCAGGATCAGATCGCTCTCCGCCTGCGGGATCTCGGGCATGAGCTCCGTTGCTTCCGAATCGATGAAGAGCGGGTTCTCGACCTTGCCCATGTACTGAAAAAGGCGCGCATTGGAGTTCGCGCCCATCCCGTCGCGGCGCCGAACCGCGGTGCAATGAATGATGGGGACTCCGGCCGCGCGTCCCACCCGGGTCAGTTCGGCGACGGCCTGGATCATGCCGTTCTGCGCAGCGTCGGCGAGAGCGGGGAGGCCGGAGAGGTCGCCGATGACGCCACGCTGGCATTCCTGGGTCACGAGAGCGCAGGTCTCCGGAGCGAGTAGGGCATCAAGATCGAGGGGCATCGTTCGGTCTCCAGGAATCCGGGACGAATCAAGTGCCCGGCCTCCGGAGCCTAACGCAAAGCCGCTATCCCTCGCCCAGATCGTATTTCTTGATCAGCCGATAGAGCGTCGTTCGATCGATTGCGAGCCGCGCGGCAGCGTCGCTCTTGGCGCCACCGGTCGCCGACAAGGCCTCGTGGATGGCGGCGCGGGTCGCGGCATCGAGATGCGCCTGAAGCGTCGTGTCGGCGGGGGGATCACTGTCTCCGCTTCGTTGTTCGAGAAGAAGGTCGCTCGGCAAGAGCGCGTCTCCTACGGCGAGCACGACCGCGCGCTCGATCGCATTCTCGAGTTCACGCACGTTGCCCGGCCAGTCGTGCTCGGCGAGCAGCGCTTCGGCCTCGGCGCCAAGCGCATTGAAGCGACGCTCCGAGCGGCGCTGGAACTGAAGGAGGAAATGCCGGGCGAGGGGGAGGATGTCCTCCCGTCGTTCGCGAAGCGGGGGGATGCGAATCGGGATGACGGCGAGGCGAAAGAAAAGGTCTTCGCGGAAGCGTCCTTCCGCGACTTCGGTCTGCAGGTCACGGTTCGTGGCGACGACGACGCGCACATCGACGGGGCGTGCCCGATCGTCTCCGACGCGTCGAACCTCGCGTTCCTGCAGGACGCGGAGGAGCTTCGCCTGAAAGGCCTCGGAGATCTCGCCGATCTCGTCGAGAAAGAGCGTGCCGCCCGAAGCGGCTTCGAAGAGGCCTTCACGCGTGCGGTCCGCGCCTGTAAACGCGCCGCGCTCATGTCCGAAGAGTTCGCTCTCGAGGAGCCCCTCGGCGAAGGCCTTGCAGTTGACGGCAACGAAGGGGCCCGAGACGCGGTCGCTATGGAAATGGACGGCACGGGCGATCAGTTCTTTTCCGGTTCCGCTCTCGCCGGTGATCAGGACCGTCGCCGGACTTCGCGCGGCTCGACGGACGAGGTCGAGCACGTCGTTCATCGCGTCGCTCGTGGCGACGATGTCGGCGAGGGCGTGGCGCTGGCCCAGTTCCGCACGCAGGTATCGGTTCTCCCGCGAGAGTCGGTTGATCTCGAGCGCACGGCGGACGCAGGCGCGGAGCGCTTCGTTGTCGAAGGGTTTCTGGACGTAGTCGAAGGCGCCTTCGCGCAGCGCTTCAATTGCGTTGGCGATCGTGGCGTGGGCGGTAAAGAGGATGACCGGGGTATCGCTGGAGGCGGCGCGGACCCGTTTCAGGACTTCGAGCCCATCCGGTGCGGGCATCCGCAGATCTGTCAGGACGAGGTCAAAGGGATCTGCATCATGGCGGGCGAGGGCCTCATTGCCGTTCGTGAAGGTTTCGACGTCAAAGCCATCGCGGCGGAGCACCATGCCGACGATCTCGGCCATGCGCGGTTCGTCATCGAGTACGAGCACTCGCGGGTTCATCGCGGGTCGCCCCCTGCTGCGCGAAAGTCGATCGTGAAACAGGCTCCGCCTAACGCATGGTCAGGTGAAGTTTCCTCGAGCCGAAGGGTGCCGCCCTGGGCCTCAATCATTCGGAGCGCCATAGGTAGCCCGAGTCCCGTTCCCGTGTCCTTCGTTGTGACAAAGGGCTCGAAGATTGAATCCGCGAAGGCCGCGCTCACGCCCGGCCCGGAATCCTCAACGGAGAGGCGAACGAAGTCTTCTTCCGGGTGAGCGGAGAGGCGAATCCGTCGCTCGGTGGGGGGCGCGTCGGCCCCCTGGATCGCTTGAATCGCGTTCAAGGTCAGGCCGAAGAGGGTTTGCGCGAGTCGGTCCGGATCGACGGAGACCGGCGGGATTCCTGGCGGGATGTCGACTTCAAGCACGATGTCTGCGTCCCGCGCTTCCGCCCGCGCGAGGTCATGCGCCTTGTCGAAGATCTTTGCGAGATCCGCGTCGACGCATTCGATGGGTTGGGGCTTCGCAAAGGTGAGGAGCGAGGCGATCAGCCGATCGAGACGGTCGGTCTCTTCGCAGATGAAGCCGAGGGCGCGATGGGGATCGGTCTCACGGTCGAAACTCTCCTGGGCCATGGATGCGGATGCGCGGATTACACCGAGGGGATTGCGGACCTCGTGAGCCACCCCGGCGGCGAGGCGGCCGATTCCGGCGAGCTTTTCCTTTTCGACGAGGGCGCGCTGCGCCTTCTCGAGGTCGCGAAGCTGGGACGCGATGGTTTCGCGATCGTGTTCAGCCCGCTCCCGCGCATGGGCGAGGCTGCCGACCGCCCAGCCGAGCGCGGCGTAAGGGAGGAAGAAGAGAAGGCCGACGAGTGCGGTCGCGTCCTGGCCTCCGATCGTCATGTTCGCATCGAACAGGATGAGCGCGCCGAAATCGAAGAGACCGATTGCGCCGCCGATCAAGGACCAGACGAAGAGCGGGAGGTGGGGAACGCGGCTCGCGGGGGTCGCGTCGCTTTGATGGGAGAGAATCGAATTCGTCGCCATGGCTTCATTCTCCGCCGAATCCTGATCGGCGTTCGCAAGAGTAACAGTCTTGCTCAAGAGTTAAGCAAGCGGCGTGCCGCGGAGAGGGCGCGCGTGCGCGTTGTGATCGGCCGCTTCGGCGTGAGCGTCGCACCGTCGCCACATCGATGTTGCACGACTGCAACATCCGACGTGTCGATCTCAGTGAGCCACCCGTATGAGCGCCGCGCCGACTTGGTACGGCAGTTGCACTCACATTCTTCGTTACGAAAGAACTTCGCGCCCCGTCTCGTCCCTTCGCGGGCGAGGCCTCGATCGCCGCAGTCGCGGCAAGGAGACGAACATGAAACTAGAAGACACTCGACCCTGGTTGTTCTGGGCCCTGCTTGTGGACTTCGTCGCGTTTACAACCTTCACGGGCTACATCCTGCTCGAATACGGCATGGGATGGATCGACGTCGCGTTCTCGAACCCCGTCAGCACGCTCGTCACGATCGATCTCTTCATCGCACTGAGCATGGTGATGAGCTGGGTCTACGTCGACGCGAGGGAGCGGGGCGTGTCGCCCTGGCCGTACCTGATTCTCACGTTGGGGACGGGGTCCGTCGGGACTCTGCTCTATCTGCTGGTGCGAGAGCGACCGGGCGCACCGGTCTACTCTGATGGCGCGAACGAGCCGGCTCTCGCGACGGCGGGCCATTAGGCGGAATGTTTCCGGGAGGCGCAGGACGCCTCCCGGAAGCGTCTTTCGGAAGCGCTACTTCCCTTCGAAGTTGGCGTCTTCCTTCTTGGCCATGGCGGCATAGCCCAGCGCCATGTCATCGGACGTGAAGAGCACCGATGCACTCGCCGCCTCGAACTGCATCGCTTCCGTGAGCCCCTGCTCGGCGCGGTAGTTGATCGTGCGCTTAATGCCTTGCACGGCGAGGGGCGCGTTCGCGCTGATTTCGAGGGCCAGCGCCTTCACGTGCTCGATCAAGTCGTCGTTCGGAACGACTTCCTGCACGATGCCGATTCGGAGGGCGGTTTCGGCGTCGATGCGGCGTCCCGTCATGGCGAGGAGCTTCGTCATGCCCGCGCCGATCTCGTGGGCCAGACGCATGTCGCCGCCGGCATCGATTGAAACGCCGACCTTGGGCTCGGGCAGCGCGAACTTCGCATCTTCCGAGGCGATGCGGATATCGCCCATCATGGCGACTTCGAGGCCAGCGCCGAGACAGAAGCCGTTGATCGCGATGATCACGGGCTGGGGGAGGTTGGCGAAGACCTTGAAGCGCTCGTGTACCCAGCGGAACTTCTCATAGTAGTTGCGCGTCTTCTCGGCGGGAGTGCGGCCCGTGATGCGGTCTTCCGGCATACCGAGATCGACGCCCGCGCAAAACGCGCGCCCCTCGGCGCGCATGATCACGCATCGGATCGAATCATCGAAGCGGATCTCGTCCGCAATCGCGGAGATCTGCCGCGCGGATTCCCAGCTCCAGGCGTTCAGCTTGGCGGGGTTGCAGAGAACGATCGTGGCCAGCTGGCCGTCGCGCTCGAGGCGCATGAGTTCGGGACGTTCGGTCATGAATGGATCTCCTGAAGGTGGATCGTGCTAGGCGAGGCGAGGTCGACAAGTAGACGTGGATAAGAGGCGGCTACTTCTTCTTGGGCGGATTCGGATCGAAGGGCCCCTTGCCCATCTGCTCGCGGATCGGCACGAACTCGGGCATGAGCATCGCGCGCCGCTGCCAGTTGGCGCCATCGACGACCATCGTATGCCCCGAGATGAAGGAGGCGAAGGGCGAGGCGAGGAAAGTCGCGGCCCAACCCAATTCGTGAGGCTGCCCCACGCGATGTCCGGGACATCGCAGGGCTTCGCTCTTTCGGCGGTCCGGAACCGATCGGATATTCGCTGTCTCGTCGTCGTGGGGGAAGAGGCCGGGAACGAGGCCGTTGACTTGAATGCCGTAGGGGCCCCATTCGACCGCGAGGGTTTCCGTCATGTTCTTCACGCCGGCCTTGGCGGCGGAGGAATGGGCGAAGCCGGGGCCGCCGGTCCAGGCGTAGGCGGCACCGATGTTGATGATGCTGCCGGGGGTGTCGGCCTCGATATGACGGCGGCCGAACTCGCGGGAGCAGAAGAAGGTGCCATTGAGGACGATGTCCGTGACCGTTCGCCAGGCGTTCGGACTCATGTCCTCGGCGGGGACCGGGAAATTGCCGGCGGCGTTATTCACGAGGACGTCGGGTAGGCCGAGTTGATCCGTCACGGCCTGGAAGGCGGCGGCGATCGCTTCAGGATCGCGGATGTCACAGGGCAGGGCGATGTGCTTTCCGCCGACCGCGTTGACGGCGGCGAGTCCGGCGGCGCGATGTTCCTCACCTCGAGAGAGGATCGCGACGGAGGCACCGACGCGGGCGAACTCGACGGCGATGGCCTTGCCCAGGCCGGTTCCGCCGCCGGTCACGATGACGACGCGGCCGTCGTAGGTGCCGAGGGGGAGTGCGTTTGCGCCGAGCGCGGGCGGAGCGGGGAGGCCCATGAAATTCTCCTGTGAGGCGGATTGCCTGCTTCGTTGGGATCGTTCGTTTGGATCGCGTTCTGCGACGAGGCGAGTGCTTTTCTCGGTGGGCCGCAGGAACGGGCTCGCCATGATAGCCTCCCCGGGCGCGGCGAGAAGTGACCCGCAAGAAGAGGGAAGGCTCGAATTCCATGGCAGAAACGCAGGCCGATAAGCTGATGACACTCGAGGTCGAGGACGGGATCGCGATCCTGACCAACAACCGACCCGACAAGCACAACGCGGCGAACGATGAGATGGATCGCCAGCTCTTCGACGCCCTTGAAGAAGTGCATGGTCGAACCGATATCCGAGTCGTTCTTTGGCGAGGGGAGGGCAAGTCCTTCTCCTCGGGGCGCGATACCTCCGAGATCGGCGTTCGCTCGGAAGACATCACGAATTTCGAGTTCGTCGAACGGGGCCATCGCCGAACGCAGCTTTTCTTTACATCGCCCGTCCCGATCGTCGTCGCCCTCAAGGGCTGGGTGATCGGCGGCTCCTTCGAACGCTCGCTGCTCGCGGATATGCGAATCGCCGGAGAAAGCACGAAGATGATGCTGCCGGAGATCAAGCACGGCGTGATTCCCGACTCTGGAGGCACGGCGCGGCTCTTTCAGATGGCGGGCCACGGTCTAATCGCGGACCTGGCGCTCACGGGGCGTGCGATGGACGCGGAAGAGGCGCTTCGACACGGCGTGGTTTCCCGGGTCGTTCCGGACGCTGATCTCGATGAAGCGACGATGGCGCTTTGTCGCGAGATCGCGGCCAATCCACCTTTTGCGGTGAAGATGTTCCGTCGGACGCTGTCCCGGATCGCGAATCCCCTGGCGCAGCGAACCATGCAGGAGGAATCGATGGGCATGACGGCGATCTATGAGACCGAGGACTACGCGGAGATGAAGTCGGCCCGGGCCGAAGGACGCGACCCGCAGTACAAGGGCCGCTAGGGACCCGGTAGCGAGACCGCAGAGCTGTTAGGCAGTGCCCGAGTTGGGCGGAGGATTCATGCGAGAGACGGGAACCCCAGAAGTCGTTTGTGAAGTTCAGGAGCGGGTGGCGAAGATCACGCTGAACCGGCCGGACGCGAAGAACGCTTTGACGATGGAGATGAAGCAGGCGCTCTACGCGCTCGTGCGGGATCTCGAGGACGATCCGGAGGTCGGCTGCTTCCTGATAACGGGGGAAGGCGACGCCTTCTCTGCCGGTGGCGACACGAAGCGCATGAAGAAAGAGGGCAAGCCGCCGGTCATGGAAGATCGCCAGCGGCAGCTGCGCTGGGAGCACGAACTCCCACGCATGCTCCATCAATCCTCGAAGCCTTCGATCGCGGCGATTCACGGAGCCGCGGCGGGAGCGGCGTGTTCAATCGCGCTCTCCTGCGACTTGCGAATCGCCTCCGAGCGCGGCTTCATCCTGACCTCGTTCGCGCGTCTTGGCCTGTCAGGCGACTATGGCGGGACCTGGTTTCTGACCCAGCTCGTCGGGCCCGCCAAGGCAAGAGAGATCTACTTTACGGCGGAGCGGGTCGATGCCGAGACGTGTCTCGACCTCGGGATCTTCAACCGCGTGGTTCCTGTGGAGAAACTGCAGGACGAAGCCTTCGCCCTTGCCGCTCAGATTGCTTCGGGACCGCCGATCGCGCTGCGATGGATGAAGGCGAACCTCAATCGCGCGCTGACTGAAGACCTCGAGACGTGCCTGCGCTACGAGGCGGACCGCATGGTTCGCGGCGCGCTGACGGACGACTACGTCGAGGCGGTCTCCGCCTTTGCGGAGAAGCGGAAGCCGGACTTCAAGGGGAAGTAGCCTCGAGAGGAAACTCCCGGCTAATGGCTCAGGGCCGAATCGAATAACGCGGAGCTCCTGCGCGGGCGTGTTCGTCGAGCATCGGCTGAATCTCTTCGACCCACCGGCAGATCGTCGGCCGGGTTT
>Ga0316208_1000861_pt1 | contig 32651 bp, 32 predicted proteins | sample 3monopyrite_MG_FD_204944 | JGI IMG/M metagenome (GOLD analysis project Ga0316208, IMG submission 204944) | Microbial mat bacterial communities from mineral coupon in-situ incubated in ocean water Damariscotta River, Maine, United States -... | ecosystem: Environmental > Aquatic > Marine >...
TCGCGCGCTCATCCAGGACCTCTCCGCGACGGGCGGGCAGACGATCCTGCTGTCGACGCATATTCTGGCCGAGGTCGACGCGATCTGTCAGCGCGTGATCCTGCTCGATCGCGGCCGCAAGGTCCTCGACCAACCCCTGGCTGAGTTGACCGGCGGCGGAACCTCCCTCGAAGAAGTCTTCGCCCGCGCCATGAGCCGCGATGAAGCCGAGAACGTGGAAGGAGGGGAAGCGGCATGAGTCATACGCTAACGATCGCTTCTCGCGAGCTTCGCTCGCTCTTCGTTTCTCCCGTTGCCTACGTCGTACTGACGCTCTGGTCGGTGATCGCCGGAACCTTCTTCCTGGCGAGCCTGATCGGATTCCAGGAACGACTGATGCAGCTGCAGCAATATCAGATGCTTCAGCAGATCGAGTTGATGAACCTGAATGACGAGCTGATCGAGCCCTTCATCGGTTCGATGTGGGTCATCCTGCTCTTCTTGTTGCCCGCGATTACGATGGGCCTCGTCTCGAGCGAGAAGGCAAACGGAACCGAGGAACTGCTGCTCACCAGTCCGATCTCGATCTGGGACATCGTCCTCGGCAAGTTTCTCGCCGGTGCAGGCTTCGTCTCCGTCATGACCGCGATCGTGGCCTTCTTCCCGATGATCCTCTTCGTTTATGGCGAACCGGAGCTCGGCAAGACCCTCTCGGGCCTCGTGTGTTTGTTGCTGGTCAGCATCACCTACGTGGCGGTCGGCGTCTTTGCGTCTTCGGTCACGCGCAGTCAGTTGATCGCGTTCGTCTTTACGTTGGTGCTGCTCGTTATGCTCGGCATGATGCTGCCGTTTATCGTCGATATTACGCTTGCCGGAAGTGGTGTCGGGCGGGACTCGGCGATCGCTGAGACCGTGCGATGGATGTCGACAGGAAGTCATGTCGACCGAATGCTCAAGGGGTTGATCGATACCGGCGATCTCGCCTATTTCGCGATCTCGAGCGCCGCCTTCCTGCTGCTCTCGAAGACCGTGATCGAATCCGCGAGGTGGCGATAATGACCGGTACAGCGGCTCTGCTTGCCGGCCTCGGCACCGTTGCGATCGGCTTTGGACTCCTGTCCGCGCTGATGGCGCTCTTTCAGCCCTTTACTGACCCGCTCTGGATCTTCGGGAACCTCGCCGTCGGTGTGGCGTTGCTGGGTTCCTCGGTCTTCATGAGCCTCGACACCCTGCGCGAACGCATGCAGTCCGGGGGAGGCCGCCGGGCGGGTAAATACGGCACGAGTGCCGTCGTCGGCGCGGTGCTCGGGATCGCGATTCTCGGCATGCTCGGCTTCCTGTCGACCCGCTACCACAAGCGCTTCGATGTCAGCGAGGCGGGGGTGCATACGCTCTCCCAGCAGAGCGCTGATCTCCTCGCGGGACTCGAAGAGGATGTCGATATCACAGTCTTCTTCAATGAATCCGAATCTCTGCCGATCGCGTCGCTCCTGGATCGCTACGCCTTCGCTTCTGAGCGGATCAAGCTTCGTTATGTCGATCCGAATACGGAGCCGGCGCTCGTGGATGCCCTGGGCCTGACGAGCGAAGAACTCGCGGCTGGGGTTGTTCGATTCTCCGTTGAAGGGGGTGAGTCGACTTCGCTGTCTCAGTTTTCAGAGCCGGATATCACGAATGCGCTGATGAAGCTGGTTAAAAGCACGGGCAAGAAGATCTACTTCCTGACCGGGCATAACGAACGGCCGATTGCCGCCGCTCCCGGAGAGCAAGGGCGCTACGCCGCCTCGCCGGATAGCTACGGCCTTGCTGCGACAGCGCTTGAGAACGAAACCTACGGAATCGAGTCACTCCTCCTCGCGAGTCAGGCGGAGGTGCCTGCCGATGCGTCCGCGGTCATCGTCGCAGGCCCGACGCGACCTCTGCTCGAGAATGAAATCGCCGCGCTCTCTCGTTATGTCGAAGGGGGCGGGGCACTCTTCGTGGCGCTTGATCCCCGCGCACAGACGAATCTCTACGACCTGCTCGCAGGCTGGGGCGTGCGCTTCGGGGACGACGTCGTTGTCGACCGGGCGCTCGCCGTCTTCGGTCAAGCGACGACGCCCATCGCGCAGGAATATGACGGGGCCCACCCGATCACGGCACCGCTCCGCGAGCCGTCGATCTTCCCCATGGTGCGCAGCGTCGAACTCGATGAAGCGACCGCGGACCGCTACTCCATTCTCGCCAAGACGGGTGATGAGTCCTGGGCGGAACGGGACCTCGAAGGTTGGCGAAGTACGGGCCGTGCGGAATACGATGAACTCGATCTGCTGGGGCCGGTGCCCGTGGGCGTGGCAGGCTCGCCGCGGGTCGAAGGTGCGGCCGCGGCCGCGCATGACGTCCATGGTGCGGAAGAGGCGGACCCCCCCCCGGACGGGCGGCTTGTCGTCTTCGGGGACTCGGACTTCGCGACGAACGAGTACCTTGATGCGCTTAGGAACCGGGATCTCTTCGTGAACTCGATCAACTGGCTGGCCGGCGATGTCGCGCAGATCACGGTGCGGCCGAACGTATCTCGCGCATCGAGCTTTCAGATGTCGCAGGATGAGTTCCGGCGCATTCAGTACCTGTCGCTCTTCGTGCTGCCCGAAGCGATCGCGGTCTTCGGCGTGATCACATGGTGGTTGCGTCGCAAGGCGCCGGGGGTCTCGTGAGTCCACGCGCGACGGGCCTGCTCGCGGTCGTTGCTCTGGCGCTCGGTCTCTTCGTCTACATCAATGAGATCGAGGGGGACGTCGCGCGTCAGGCCGAGGCGGACGAGGAGAGCAAGATCCATACAGGGATTGACCCGGCGGAGATCGATGCGATCGCGCTGACGACCCTGGACGGCATTCATGCGCGCTTCGAGCGGGACGAGGGGCGTTGGATGTTGGTCGCGCCGGTCGTGGGCCGCGCCGATGCGACCGGGCTCGACGCGATGACCAACGCGCTGGCGAACTTGCCCCGTGAGGGGACGGTCGGCCGGGCAACTCCCGATCGCTTGGACGGCTTCGGACTGGGCGCGCAGGCAAAGACGATTCGCTTCGAAGTCGGCGGGGAGGGTCGAGGCCTGCGCATCGGTGGCTCAACCCCGGTCGGAGGCCATCGTTATGTCGCGCCGCTTTCGGCTGACGATGTGGCGTTCGTGGCGAGTTATCGCGTCAACGCTTTCGATCGAAACCTCGATGACCTTCGCGATCGCCGGGTGTTCACCTTCGAGGATGGGGCGGTCAAGTCGCTCACCCTGAGTTGGCCGGGTTCGGGAGGAGAGGAGCGTTTCGAGATCGAGCTCGTGCGAGCGGAGGACGGCGAAGGGGAGGACGGGCCGGGCGGTTGGCAGATCGCGCGGCCCATCTCGGCCCAAGCGGATCCAGAAGTGGTTCGCGATCTCGTTTCGGATCTCACGTTTCTGCGGGCATCGGGCTTTCTCGAGGGCTTCGTCGATGGCCCCCGCCCCGATAGCGAGGGCGCGGGAAGCGCGTCGGAACTGCTCACCCTGGAATGGACCCTTGAGGGCGAATCCATCCCCCAGCGCGCACGAATCATGAGCGCTTCGGTCACCGGTTCAGAGGCGACACCCGCGACGGAGCGGGTGATCGAGCTCGACTCCGGGGATCGCTACTTGATTGCTGCGGAGCGCGTCGAAGCCATCTCCTCCGACCTCGACGAATATCGCTTCAAGCGTCTCGCAGAGTTTGAGCTGGCCTCGGCGCGGCGCCTCGAACTCGAGTTCGCGGGGACGACGACCGAGGACGGCCAGCCGCTGCGAGTCCTGGCGACCCTTGAGGCTTCGGGTTGGTCGAGTCCCGGGCGGGACCTCGATCCGGATCGAACGACAAAACTAATTCGCGATCTTTCGAATCTCAGCGCCGATTCGATCTTCGCCGACGAGATGGGTGTCGCCGAGCTGGCGAGCTTGGGGCTCGTGCCGCCGCAGGGGCAGATCTCGGTCGAGGGTGGGCCTGACCCGTCGGCGCCGATTCGTCCCCTCGCGCAGCTTCGCTTCGGCCGCCTCGATCCGAACCGGGGGCTCTTCGTCAAGCGTGCGGATCGGTCGACGATTTTTCTCGTCGCCCCTGAAGTCGCGGCGCTGCTTCCCTATTCGGCCAACTACTACGAAGCTGAGTTCGAGATTCCGGCACTCCCGGAAGAGTTGGACGTCGAATCCGAATCGACCGAGGAAGCGGAGCCGATCGCGCCCATTGGCGCGCCCTGAGACATCCCGTCCGCTGCTAGGCGAGCTGCGGCATCAGCTGATCGTGCACGAATCCGTTCGAGGCGACGACTTCTCGACCGCTCCGGTCCGGCGGTCCCCCGCTAAAGTCGGTGATTCGTCCGCCGGCTTCTTCGACGATCAGATAGCCCGCCGCCACATCCCATGGGTGGAGCTTGAGCTCCCAGTAGGCATCGAGTCGGCCCGCCGCGACATAACAGAGGTCGAGGGCGGCGCTGCCGTCTCGCCGAATCCCTCGCGCGGTCTTCACGACCCGCTGGAATCGATCGAGATTGTCGTCCTCGCTGCGATGCACGTCGTAGGCGAAGCCGGTCGCGACGAGGGATCGACCGAGTTCGGCCTCCGGTGTGACGGCGAGCCGGCGATCGCCGAGCCAGGCGCCTTCGCCGCGGACCGCCTCGAAACACTCATCGAGCAGCGGGTCGTAGACGACCCCGACGACCCGATCCGAATCCTTCGCGATCGATTCGATCCCGATCGAGACGCAGAAGCGGGGGAAGCCGTGGGCGAAATTCGTCGTGCCATCCAGCGGGTCGATGATCCATCGATAGGGCGCCTGCTCCGCCGGGTCGTCGTCGGCACCATGCCCTTCTTCTGCGAGGATTTTGTCCTGTGGACGCCGCTTCTGGATTTTCGCGACGATCAGCGCTTCGCAGGCGCGATCGACTTCGGTCACGAGATCGATCGTGGCGCTCTTCGTGTCGATCGAGAGATTCGTCTCGTACCGCTCGCGTTGAAGGGCACCGGCCTGGCGTGCGGCGTCGCGCGCGAGCTCGAGAAGGGCGGCGTGCTCGGGATCCCGGGCGACGAGGGGCATGGATTCGGACTCCGGTACTGCGTCAGAGAAATTGGGCTGAAATCAGTAGGGCTAGGTTCAGGAGCGCTTGGGCAAGCGATAGAAATTCCGCGCGTTCTCGCTGGTCTGCTCGGCCAATGCTTCAACTGAAACGTCATGAAGCGCGGCGAGGGTTTCCCCGACGACGGCGACCCACCCGGGTTCGTTGCGTTTGCCGCGATGGCCCTGGGGCGCCAGGAAAGGTGCGTCGGTTTCGACCATCAAACGATCGAGGGGGACACCCCGTGCGGTTTCGCGCAGATCCTCGCTCTTCTTGAAGGTGACGATGCCCGAGAATGAAACGAAGAAGCCGTGGTCCATGGCGCGTCGGGCGAAATCGAGATTGCCGGAATAACAATGCAGCACGCCCGTTAGGTCGTCCTTGCCCTCGGCGATCCAGATCTCAAGGAGTTCATCGTAGGCGTTTGGTTCGTCCCCGCGGACGTGGATCGAGACCGGCATGTCGAGCTCGTGGGCGAGGGCGACTTGTTCAGCAAAGACTTCGCGCTGGATCTCGCGCGGGGAGTTCATGTAGTGATAGTCGAGACCGCATTCGCCAAGGGCGACCACGCGCTCATGTCCGAGCCATCCGCGAATCGCGGCCCGATTCTCGTCGTCGAGCTCAGCGGCTTCATGGGGATGAACCCCAACCGTCGCCCAGATCCGGTCGTCGGTTTCGGCGAGGGCGATCGCTTCGGCGTTGCCGCGAATCCCGTAGCCCGAGCCGATCGAGACGAGTTCGTCGACGCCGCCGGCGAAGCTCCGCTCGATCACCTGCGCACGATCCTCATCGAATCGATTCGCGGTGACATGGCAATGACTGTCCAACCACATGTCGGTCGTTTCCTTGTTCAGCGGGGCCGCGTGAAAGCGTTCCGGAGGGAGTCCGCGGGGATCTCAGGCGACGGCGTCGCGGAGTCCCAGTAAGAGCCGTTCAGCGACCATCTGCGGATTCGCATTTCGCTGGATCAGGTCGCGTCGCAGTTGTTGCAGGCTGCGATGGGCATCGAGGGAACGGGTCGTTGGGATGTCACCCGCTTCGACGTCTTCTTTAACGCGCTGTCGCAGCCATTCGCAGGAGATGTCAATCAGCTCCGTGACGCCTTCGGCGGCGGTTGCCCGGGCGCCGCGATACTGCTCAGCGAAATCGAGGACCTCGCCGACGGATTGGCTCCGCAAACGGTCGAGCACAGCCACGATCTCGGCGACCTCCGACGGCGTTTCCTCGGATCGCAGGGGAACGGATAAGTCACTCGGGAAGCGGATTCGGACGCTCCGTGAGCGGATCGTGGCGATGATCGCGGAGGCGCGACTCGCGACGAGGATGAGACTCGTTCCAGCCGGGGGTTCTTCGAGGAGCCGGAGCAGGGCGTTCTGCGCCTGGGGGTTCAGCCATTCCGCGCCGTCGATCACGGCGACGCGTCTGCCGCCTTCGTTTGAACCGAGGCGAAGGGCGGCCTGGACGTCGCGAATCTGGCCGATCGTGATTCGGGTATCGTCGGGCCCGCGTTCGACCCAGAGCAGATCGGGGTGGTCGCCGATATGACGATGGGTAGGACCCCGCTTGCCCTTCCCATCGAGAACGATCGGTGTGGATTCGGCGTCCTCTTCGGAGCGCGCGCAGCCGTCGCATACACCGCAGGCCTCGCCACCGCGGGGCGCGTTGCAGACCAAGGCTCGGGCGAAGGCCTGGGCCGTCGTCGTGGGAACGTCGCCGGTTCCCGTAAAGAGATAGGACGAGTGCACTCGGTCGTTTTCGACCGATCGCCTCAGGATCTCCGCCGGATCATTTTCCCCGTGGGCTTCACCTTGCATCGTCGCCCAGTCTAGCGGGCGGGCCTCCGTTGCGTCACGGCCGCGCAGCGCAGTTCGCAACTCCGGCGCTGCACGGACTTTTTCGGGGATTTGCGCTCAAGATGCCGGTCTTCTGCGTCGATATGCGAGGGGTCAGGCAATTTATGGAGGCACGTCCCAGCAATGGCGATCAGCGGATTCGGTCGAGGCAAAGAAGAAGGAACGACAACGGCACCGAGTGGTGGTGGCGCGTCTGCGTCCGGCGGAGGCTTCGGCAATCTGACCGCGTTCATCGATCAGGGCTCGGAGTTCGAGGGCAAGCTCTCGTTCAAGGACACGGTCCGTATCGACGGCACGTTCAGTGGCGAGATCTCAAGCGACAACACCCTGATCGTGGGTGAGTCGGGCCAGATCATGGCGACGATCAACTCGGTCTGCGTCGTGATCAGCGGACTCGTCGAGGGCGACATCATCGCCACCGATCAGATCATGCTCCACAAGACGGCCGTCGTGAATGGCAACCTTGAGGCCCCGACCATCATGATGGAAGAGGGCGCTCAGCTGAACGGCACCGTGAAGATGGGCAAGGTTGCGGCGAAGGGAACTCCGCCGGCAGCGAGCTCGGGTGGCAACGCCCAGAGCAAGGACGGCGGCAGCAACAGCTAGCCGAAGAGAATTCAGTCGCGTCCCTGAGACGCGCGCATTGAGCAAGGGGGGCCGGCCCCGCTTTTCACGTACAGCACGTGAGGGGCGGGGTCACTCTCGTTTCTGGGACCCGGCGGTCCGCAACGCGTCTGCCCAGGGTGCTCCGGGGTGTTAGGCGTCGGGACTACGGCGAGGCCGAAGCCGCGGCTACGCGACTTCCGGATCGCGGGCTAGAGCGCCCAGCGACTCTCGAGGCCCGCTTCGGCGTTCCAGATCTCCAGCGTATCGCCATCGAGCCAGGCGATCTCCGCTGCGCCGTCGTCGTCCACGTCGAGGGTCGCGACCAGGTCGAGATTCGCGCTCGAGTCCGTCGTGCCGTCGCGCCACGAGAGGGCGACAGGCATGTCGTCTTCGAGAGAATCGTTCGGGTTCGCGAGGGCCATGACCAGGCCACCCTCCGCGTTTCGACCCAGGAGGTCATCGCGGCCATTGCCGTCGAAGTCGCCGATCGCGAGCAGCGCGAAGCCTTCAGGCATCGCAATGCGATCGAGTAGCTCCGAGGAATGCGCATCCGAGCGGGTGACGTCCAGCGTGCCGTTCGCGGTCATCCAGACCAGTTCAGCCTGACCGTCGCCATCGAAGTCACCGTGACCCGCGAGGACGGAATCAGCATCCACGCCCGCGACCGAGGCCGCGCTCGTCTCGTCCGTGCCGTCGATGATCCAGACGTCGTTCGTGGCCGTGTCCTCGACGAGCCAGTCGCCGACGCCGTCGCCCGTGAGGTCAGCGAGCCCGGCGAAGCGCTCGGTCGCGCGGAGCCGGACAGCCTCGTTGAAGGTCGCCGGGAGATCCGTGGCATCGAGGGCCGTCTGGCCGTTCGAGACGAAGAGCTGTCCCGCGTTGTCCTGCCAAACGATTTCGCGAAGTGCGTCGTCGTCGCCGCGACCCGTACCCGCCAGGGCAACGCCCGCGGACATCTCAAGGTCGACCTGCGCTTGCAGCCACTCCGCTGCCGCGCTCGACAAACCCGCTTCCGGAAGTCGTGCATCACCGGATAGCAGCATGTCGCGCAGGGCCTGTGTTAGGCGGGAGAGGGAAAGCGTTTCAGAGTCGTCACTCTCGGCAGCGGTGTTCGCGTCGGCGAGCGTTGCGCTCTGTGAAGCGGAAGCATCGTTTGCGTCTTCGGCGTTCGAGGCCGTCGTTTGCTGCACCGCCTCGTTCGAAGGCGCGACCGCGGTCGGCGCGAAGGCGGGAGAAGCAGCGACCCGCGCAACTGCGGCGGTCGGAGCGTGGAAGATCATCGGCGGCGAGGGCGGCGATGATTCACTCATCTGTCCGTTCTCGCTGACGGCGACAACCGTGATCTGGACGCTGTCCCCCGGCGAGCCATTGATGTCGACGACGGGCTGAAGGGCAACCGTGCTGAAAGCGTAGGGCGAGCCGTTGCGCGACTCGAAAACGAGGTAGTTGTCGACAGCGCCTTCCGAGGCAGGCCATGCGAGCTGCGCCGTCGTCTGTCCGGGGGTGAGATGAACCGGGTCGACTGCAACGACGCCACCGACACCGCCGCCACCACCACCGCCTGGGGCTGCGCTCGAACCACCGCCACCGCTACAACCGGCGAGGGTCGCGAGCAGCGCGGCGATCAACAGGCGCGCGAAGATGGAAGTCCTCTCACGTCGACCAGTCCCCTCATGTCGAACGCGGGCACCCACGAATGACGCAGTGCGCCGTTTGCGCGTATTAGGCGCTGCAATCTGATTCGGCTTGTAGGAGTGACGATTCGGCATGGGCCCCCCATCGGCCCTGCTTCCAGTACAAAAACGTCGCGATATTCGGACGTTTTCATGAGGGTGGAAGAGTATCGGCTTAAGCGAAACGGTCGAACCGGTAAACGCTCTAAGCCCAGAGCTGACGGCTTGTTTTCAATAAGTGTCGGAAAGGGGCGGGGGCCTCGATGTGACTCGCATCACAGTGACGTGCGTCATCGTCGATTATTTGACATTGAGGGTGAAAAACCTCGAATTGAGGTCCGGCCGCGAGGTCGGTAGGCTTGGCCCTCCATGAAAATCAACCTTCTTCTCTTTGGCTCGCTGCGTGAAGCGGCGGGTGAGTCCCGTCTTGAAGTTGAACTTCCCGACGGATCACGCCTCTCCGATCTGCGCCAATGGCTCGCGGACCGCAATCCACTGGTCGATCAACTCGGAGATCGCCTCGCCGGATCGATCAACATGGAAATGGCGGACCTCGGCGACGCCCTCTCGGACGGTGACGAAGTTGCGTTCTTGCCGCCGGTTGCGGGCGGCGACGGAACGCCCAAGCGATGCACGATCTCAGATGTCGCCCTGAACGAAGAAGAGGTCGCGGCTCGGGTCGAGGGACCCGATGCCGGTGGCGTCGTTTCCTTTATCGGGCGCGTTCGCAATCACGCCCGTGGCGAATCGATTGAGCATCTCGAGTACGAGGCTTACCCGGCGATGGCCGAACGAGAGATGGAGAAGATTGTCGATACCGCGGCGGAGAAATGGCCGGGCACCCGAGTCGCGATTGCGCATCGCGTCGGCAAGCTCGAAATCGGCGATGCCGCCGTCGTGGTCGTGGCCGCCTCTGCCCATAGAGGAGAGGCCTTTGACGCCTGTCGCTTCGCGATCGATACGCTGAAGATCACGGTTCCGATCTGGAAGCGCGAAGTCGCGACGAGCGGTGCGTACTGGGTCGACGATCATGCCTGAGGAGTCGCCTAACGGCACGCACGCAGAAGACGCGACGGCCGATAATCCGGCGGGCCATAAGCCCTCGCATCACAAACATCATCATCGCCAGGGGGCGCCGCAGGCGGTGCCGACCCTGGTCGTGACGGTCAGCGATACGCGAACCCTCGAGACCGATACCGGGGGTGCCCTCGTCGAAGAAAATCTGCGGACCGCGAACCATCCGATTACGGGCCGGCGCATCGTGCCCGACGAGCCGGCCGCGATCCGGGATGCCCTGGCGGAAGCGCTCGGCGACGAGGCCTCGAAGGCGATCATCCTGACCGGCGGAACCGGCATCGCACCGCGGGACGTCACCCCGGACACGGTCGAGCCGTTACTCGACCGCGTAATCCCGGGCTTCGGTGAACTCTTCCGCATGCTGTCCTACGAGGACATCGGTTCCGCGGCGCTGCTCTCACGCGCGCTCGCGGGGCTCAAGGACGGCCGCGTGGTCTTCGTGATTCCTGGTTCTCGCGGGGCGGTCCGCCTCGCGATGGAGAAGCTGATCCTGCCCGAGCTGGGGCATCTCGCCGGGGAAGCGGTCAAGGCACGCTGAATACCCTCTCACGGAGCCGGAACAGCCGTGTGATCAGTCCTGAGGCCAGCTGAGTGCGCCCCACGCGCCTTCAGGGCACCCGCCGACGCGCCGATACCGCTCCCATGAGATTTGCTTTCCGGCCGACCAGGGCCCCGATGAACGAGGTCCAGGGGCGACGCCCGATCGGCACCGTCGCGATTCTTCTCCTGCTCGCGACCTGCGCCGTCGCGACGACTGCGGTCGCCGAGATCCGCGTCTGGGTCGATGCGGAGGGGACGACGCATTTCAGCGATGACCCCGAGGCGGGACCGAGTGACGCGAGTTCTGTCGAGGGCGGAGATCTGGCGATCCTACAGTCGGTCTGGGACGACGGGCTGACCGGCCCTCCGATTCAGGCGACGGACTCGAGTTTCGGCGGCGATCGCATCGAGCGCCTGATGCGCGGCGCGATGGCAGATCTTGAGCGGGGCGAGATCGCCCGAGCGGATTCGACCCTGCGCGGGGTGTTGCGATTGGATTCGCGGCGCGCCGAGGCGCATTGGTATCTCTCGGTGCTCGCGCGAGCGCGCGGTCGCTTCGCCTCGGCGGAGCGTCATCTCGTGCTCTTCCTGGATTCCGCCGGCCCCGAGCTTTCGGCGTGGCGCGAGCGAGCGACCGCCCGCCTTGCGGCCATCGAAGATGAACGGCGACTCGCCGACCCCGATCGGCTTGAAGGGCCGCTTGAACTCCAGTCGATCCGCGACGAGAACTTTCGAGTTCAGGTCGACGCGCGGCTTGGTGAAGTGTCCGGGGATTATGCGTCCCGTGTGCTCGAATTTCTTCGTGAGGCGCGCACCGATGTCTCCACTTCGATCGGGGTCGCTCCCCTGGAACCCTTAGGCGTCGTTCTTTACGGGCGGGCTGCATACGTGCGCGCGCATGCGCATCGCTTCTCGTTTCAAACGATCGGCTTCTTCGATGGGCGGATCCATGTCGCTTCCCCGGCGCATCCGACGGAATCCCTGCGCGGCGTGCTCTTCCATGAATACACGCATGCGGTTTTCCGTGAGGTCACCGGCGGCGACCGGCCCTACTGGCTGAACGAAGGCTTCGCTGAACAGATCGAACGGGAGTCCCGCAACTTGGCGGTCTCCACCCGATCCGAGCGCGCCGCACTGCGCGCGAACATCGAAATGGAAGGCTGGATTCCCCTCGACACGATCGCGCAGAGCTTCTCCGGACTCGGCGACGATGAGGCACGCAACGCCTATCTCCAGTCGGTCGTCACGGTTGGCTACATCCATCAGAAGACGACGGTCGAAGAGCGGCGGCGGCTCCTCGAGAGGATTGGTGCGGGCTTTTCCGTGGATCAGGCTCTGCACGAAGTGATGGGGCTCGACACGGCGGGTCTGGATGCCGCAGTTCGTGCGGAGATTCAGCGCGAATTTCCTGAGTGGACGATGCCCGCCGCGATCGAAGAAATCGGGGCCGACGAACGCCCCTCTGGCTCGCATCCCTCGTCGGAATAGATCGGGGCTAAGACGCGTCGTCGGCTTTGAGGTCGACGCGCACGCGATCCCCCACTCGCCAGCCCACCGCCGAGGCGTAGCCTGCCGGCACCTCGAGCACGGCGTTCGCGGCTTCCCGAGGTTGGACCGTGGGACCATTGCCCCCGAGCTCGAAGGGGACATCGGGCGAGATGTCGACGATACGATCGTCTCGGATCCAGACGATGTCGATCGCGAAGCGCATGCCCTTCATCCAGAACCGGTAGAGGCCGGCCTGGGGGTAGCTGAAGTACATCCCGGAGCCCCAGGCGAGGGAATCGCGGTACCCAAGTCCCTTGCTCATCTTTTCAGGGGTATCCGCATGCTCGATCGCGACTTTCTGAGATCCGATCGTGATGAAACCTTCGACCTTCGATCCCCTCTGCGTCGCTCCCTGGTTCTCGTCCAGACTTTGCGGGCAGCCAGCGAACGCGAGCGTCAGAAGGGCCATCGCCATGATCGAGACCAAGCGAGGTGCGGAGAGCGCCGTGTTGTTCATTGGGAGTCTCATTTCGTGCCGCGATTCGGGGCGCCACCCGGAGCGCCGTCCGGGGCGTAGTATTCGAAGTCCACGAGATTCTCTTCCATGTACGTTCGCAGTCGCTTCACGAGCTTGGCTTCGAGCTGCCTAACACGCTCGCGGGAGACCTCGAATTCGGTGCCGAGATCCGCCAGGGTTCGCGGCTCTTCCGCCAGGATGCGTTCGTCGAGAATCTGGCGGTCCCGGTCGCTCAAGCCTTCCGCGAAGTCGGCGATTCGGTCGAGGAAGACCATCCGAAGCTCGTTCCCGCCGACATAGGCCTCACTGCTGATGCCCGGCGCGACCATGCGGTCGCCGAAGGTCATGCCGTCGCTCTCGTCGCTGCGAAGCGGGGCATCGAAGGACACGTCGGGTCGCGAGAGCCGCGCCTCCATGTCGATCACGTCGTCTTCGGTGACTTCGAGGCGTTCCGCGAGAAGCTTTGGTTCGACTTCGTAGCCGAGTCGTTCGAGCTCCCGCTTCTCCTTGTTAAGCCGGAAGAAGAGCTTGCGGGAGGCGCGGGTCGTCCCGAGTCGGACGCTGCGCATATTGTCGAGGATGTATTTCAGGATGTAGGCGCGGATCCAGTAGACCGCGTAGGACGAGAGCTTGACGCCCTGATAGGGATCGAAGCGCTGAACCGCTTCCATCAAGCCGACGTTGCCTTCCTGGATCAGGTCGAGGGTATTCGTCCAGGCCCGCCGGTATTCCATCGCAATCTTAACGACCAGGCGCAGGTTGGAGAGCACGAGCTGCTTGGCCGCATCGACGTCGCCGTCCTCGACCCATTTCACCGCAAGCTCATGTTCCTCCTCTCGCGTGATCGGCGCGTGATGGCGGAGTTGAGACATATAGGCCGTGAGGGCACTGGCCTGGGAGACGCCCGGAGTGCGGGGATCGGTCGGAATCGGGAGGGTCGTATCGCGAGCCCCAGCCGAATCGGCGCGCTGACCCGATGGGTCTTCCTCCGAACCCTCGATTCGCTCCGGCGTGATCAGGATGGCTTCGCCGTCATCCGCTGCATCGTCGTCCGCCTGTTCCGCGGCGAGCGCTTCGATCTCGATCGCCTCGGCTTCGATCACGGCTTCTTCGTCGATCGTTTCGACGGGATCCGGACTCTCAACAAACGTCTGACCACTCGCGTCGGGCGCATCGCGCTCGACCCGCGGACGGGCGTCGTTGTCAGAATCAGAGGGGCGGACGGTCATGGCTCGGTTGCAGGGCAGGGTAGCAGAACGCAAAACGCGCGATCCGGTCGGCTTCCGCCGTCCGAATCGCGCGCTTCATTCGTGCGTCTCTTCGATATTTCGCTTCTTCTCCGCTGCGGGCGGCAGGCCCGCGAGCCGTGAGGAGCGCGACGAAAGAGAGCGCTACTCCTTGAGGGAGCGGATGAACGCGATGAGATTGTCGAGGTCCGCATCACTGAGGCCCGCGACCGGCGCCATCATGGCCGAGCCACCGAAGACGAGGGCGCCCTTCGTGATGACAGCCTTGAGGTCGGCGTCCGTACCGGCCGTTCCGTCCTTGTCCGTGTCGAGCTTGAAGTCGCCGACCGTGAAGTCGCGGGGGGCCGGCTGGCCGGCTGCCGCGAGCGCAACGCCCGTCGGACCGTCGCCCTTGCCGCCGGGACCGTGGCAGGAAACGCAGAGCGCCTGGAACTTCTCGTTGCCTGCGGCGGCGTCACCGGCGAAGGAAACGCTCGGCATAACAAAGGCAGCGAGGATGATCGCGGTCGTGAACAAACGGGTCATGGGTTTCTCCTGTCTAAATCGATCTCGGTCGGAGCCCTGAGTGGGTCTCTCTTGCGATCCGAGTCGAAAATCGATCTCAAAAGATCGGCGTTGAATTCTGTTTGCGGGGGCGGGGGGTGCGATCGCCCGGACCTATGCCCTGGGTCGTCGCGCGGCAGAGAATGGTTCCGGAATTGCGGGACGTCGAGGGGTGCAACGGAAGGTTGCGTATTTCGCAACGCCCACGTGCTTCTCGGCGTCTGCCCCATCAATGCGTTGAAGCAGGCTTTCGACACACCGTTTCGTCCGTTCGCGCGAGCGACACGATCGGGAGAAACACGGAGGCAGCGCCCGCAGGGGGCACCGCAGGCACTGCCTCAGCGTGAATCAAGCCGGGAATGCGACGGCTAGCTCGAAGCGCGCGCGCGGACCCACTCCGTGAGCATGCGTACGCCGACGCCGGTGCCGCCCCCGATGTGCAGGGGTGTCTGGCTGCCGGTCATTCCGGAGCCGGCGATGTCGAGATGGACCCACGGCGTGTCGCCCACGAAGCCCTGCAAGAACGCGCCGGCGGTCGAGACGCCGGCGTCGCGTCCACCGGAGTTCTTCCAGTCGGCCACCTTGCTGCGCATCGCCTTTGTGTGCGCCTCAAGCAGCGGCATTGGCCAGATCGTTTCCCCCGTCGCGTCGCCGGCAGCCTGCAGTTCTGCCAGCAGGTCATCGTCATTGCCGAGGCCCGCAGTCGCCCAGGGACCGAACGCCATCATGGCGGCACCGGTCAAAGTGGCGATGTCGATCATCGCATCGGGCTTGTACTGCTTGACGGCGTGGTCGAGCGCGTCGGCCATAACGAGTCGGCCTTCCGCGTCGGTGTTGATGATCTCGATCGTCTGCCCCGAGCCCGATTCGATGATGTCGCTCGGTCGATAGGCCATGTGGCTCGGCATGTTCTCCGCCGCGGCCAGAATGCCCACGACATGGATCGGAAGGTCGAGCAGGGCGATCGCGCGCATCGCGCCGAAGACACTCGCCGCGCCGGACATGTCATGCTTCATCTCGAGCATGCCACCCGCGGTCTTGAGTGAGAGGCCGCCGGAGTCGAAGGTGACGCCCTTGCCGATCATGGCGAGCGTACCGGCTTTCTTGCGTTTGGCGGTCGCGCCGTGCTCGAGCACGATCATGCGCGGCGGTCGGATACTGCCCTGGCCGACGGCCAGAATGGCGCCCATGCCGCGCTTTTCCATTTCGGCCACGTTCATGACCGTGCACTTGAGGCCGACGGCGCGCGCCATTCGTCGTGCGTCGCGGGCGAGAGATTCCGGGTAGAGCACGTTCGGCGGCTCATTCGAAAGGTCGCGAGCGATCGTTTGGCATTCGGCGATCTGGGCGGCGCGCCGGGCAGAGGCGCGCAGGGCGGCGAGGCTCTTGACCTTGCGGGCGAAGAAGATGCGGAGTCGCTTGGCGGCCCCCTTTCGCTTTCCGCCGCCACCGGCCTTGTACTGGTTGAAGGAGTATCCACCGAGCAGGGCGCCTTCGGTGAGGACGGGGGTCACTCGTTCGGGCGTAAATCCGGGTCCGCCGGGCACCACGAGAGCGACGCGGCCGCGCCCCTCCCGAGACGCTTCGCGGCCGACCCGACCGCCGAGCTCGCGAAGCCGTCCGTCGTCGAGCTTGTCGGCCTCACCCGCGCCGATCAGAACGACCCGCACGAGATCTCCGCCCTGCGGTCCGTAGATGACGAGCCGGTCGCCGACTCCCGCCTGGTAGTCTCCGGCGGCGAGGGAATCGGCAAGTCGGCCGCCCATGCGTCGATCGAGCCCCGACAGTCCGGGGGGCAGGGAACTCGGTGCCTCACCCTTTCGAGTGATCGGGATCACCACTGTTTCGGCCTTGATGTCTCCGGCGCTCCCTGCATCGATCTGGATTCGCATGGTCATGGATTCGCTTCTCCCCTAATTTTCGCGGCACCGGCGCGTAGTCTTCGGTGTCGGATGAACTCGGATTAGATCGGACCCACTTGAGTTGGCTGTGGATCCGATTGCTGTTTCGTTCTTATTCGGTCGATCGGTCTCGCAATCTGCGGAACGATCGATCTGTTCGGCGCACACACTTTCGTACGAAACCCGTTCAGCACTTCTCGAGTCTTCGAGGCGATGTTGGATCGGATAAGTCATCAATGGCGTGCCGGCTTGCCGGCGTTAGGGGGGAACCGCCGTGAGCTTTGATCTGATCAGCCTGATTCTTCAGGCAGGTCTCATCGTCAAGCTCGTCCTGTTGGTACTGCTCGTCTTTTCCTTGACCTCACTGACGATCATCGTCGTGAAGTGGTGGGAACTGCGAGCCGCTGATCAGGATAGCGAGGCCTTTCTAGAGGTCTATCGACGAGAGGGATTCAGCGAGGCTTTCGATGCCGCGCGTCATCTCGACCGCAGTCCGCTCGCCGTCGTCTTTTTGACGACCGGTGGCGAACTCCAACAATCGCGAGAACGAGATGCGGGGGACCGGTCGCGAGAACGGCTGGCGACGCAGCTCGCCCGTTCGATCGCCTGGGCGTCCACGGCACAGGTGCGTCGGCTCGAACGCGGGATGCCCTTCCTGGCAACGACGGGAAGTGCCACGCCCTTTATCGGTCTCTTCGGGACCGTCGTCGGCATCATCGCCGCCTTCCAGTCGATCGGCGAAGCGGGGCAGGCCTCGCTCGCTGTCGTCGGCCCCGGCATCGCAGAAGCACTCGTGGCGACCGCCGTCGGCTTGCTCGCCGCGATTCCGGCGACGATTGCGTACAACGCCTTCGGTGGCCGGATCGACGGCATCCTCGCCATGCTCGAGCGTTTCTCCTCGCAGTTCGAGGAGGACATCGGCGCCCTCGTGCAGTCCCCTCCCGTTGCACCGCCCGTCGCGACCGCAACGACCACCGCTGTTCCGCAGCGGGATTAGGGAGGCCTCACCACCATGGCGGTCAAGCTTTCGAGAGGACGCGTGCGACGCGGGAACGGCGAGATCAACGTCACGCCCTTCGTGGATGTCGTGCTCGTGCTGCTGATCATCTTCATGGTGACCGCACCGCTCATGCTTCAGGGCATGGACGTCAATCTTCCCAAGACGACGACCCAGCCGATCCGCATGCCGAACGCGCCCCTCGTGCTGACCGTGACGAAGGACGGGGAGTACTCGCTCGCGCGGAAGATTGTGCCCGTCGCGGAGTTGCAGGCGAAGCTCGAGGCGGTCTTCGATGCGCGTGGGTCGAAGGAGGTCTTCCTTCGAGCTGATGAAGCCGCGCCCTATGGGGTCGTGGTGGAAGCGATGGCAGCCGCGCGTCGCGCTGGGGCTTCGCGCCTTGGCATCGTGACCGAGGAAGCGCATTGATTTGGAGCGTCTTGATCCGGGAGCGGGTTCGATGACTGCGGATCTCGTCGGATGGCATGACGAGCATCTGCTCGACCATCGACGACGACTGCGGACGTCGATGTTCGTTTCGCTCGCGATTCACGGCATCGTGCTCGCGATCTTCGCGGCGTCGCCCCCGAATCCCGTCGCCCCGACCCCCGAATACCTCTCCGTCGATCTGGTGGCAGCGGCGCCGGTCGCGCGTCCCGCTGCGCCGGTCCCGGCGCCGTCCGCCCCGGCGCCAGCCCCCGCCCCGGAAGCGGCTCCGTCGCCTCCACCCCCCGTGGCGCCTGCGCCTCCGATTGCCGCGGCTCCGGTTCAGGTTCTGCCCGAGGAAACGCCGGGAAAGATTCGCGAAGCACCCAAGCCGCCTCCGGCCCCTCCGAAAGTCGTTGCGAAGGTCGAGCCCAAGCCCGCGCCACCCCCACGCCGCCGGCGTGAGAAGGCGGTCAGCTACGAGGATGCGATGGCGGCACTCGCGGACGAACTCGGGGTCGACGACAGCGCGCCGCTCGTCGAGGCGCCAACACCCGCTGCCGAGACGACGTCCGTCGAAACCGGTGGGACCGCGAGCAAGGGCCTCGAAGTCTCGCCCGAGCAGCTCGCCTGGGACCGGCAGGTGACCCAGCAGATTTCGAAGCGCTTCGTCAATATCCCGCGTTATCGGGGGAGGGGGCTCGTTACGCAGGTCGAGGTCGATGTGCGTGCGGACGGGTCTCTTGGGGGCAGCGCGCGTTTGATTCGGACCTCGGGCGATCTCGATTTTGATCGGGCCGCGACTTCGGCCATCCAATTGGCGGCGCCTTTGCCTCCGCCGCCGGAACCGGGCAAGCGTCGGCTGAATCTCACTTCTGAGGCGCGCTGAAAGGCACGCATCAATTCTGTTCGATCGGGGGGAACGATGGAGAGCATCAAGAACATCGACAGGGGCTTCGGTCGTGGTCAGCCGGCGGGGCGCCTAATGCGCGCGCTCGGTCTGGTGGCCACTGCGACGCTCGCACTGTCTTTCGCAAGTCAGGGCGCATTCGCGAAAGATCTCTCGAATGAGCAGGGGCCTCTGCCGACGCTTGAAATCGCGCCCGGTGGCTCGAAGTCGTTTACCGCAGCGATCTTGCGCTTTCGTTCCGTGGGCCCGCCGGTTGGCGATGCCCGGATCGAAACACTGAGAGAGGAGATCGAGCGAGCGGTGGCCTTCTCGACGGAGGTTCAGCCGTTGCCCCACGCGGCCTATCTCGCCTCGGAAGATAGTCCGGCGCTCGATGAAGAGGGGATCGATTGCGATTCGTTCAAGCAGAGCGGAGCGGATGCGATCTTGTTAGGCGAGGTGCGACGAGAAGGCGGGCAAATTCGCGCCGATCTTCGCATCGTAAGTGTGGCGCGCTGTCAGAATCTCACGACGGGCAACGTGGTCGGCGCGCGGGACGGGCTCGCCTCGATGGGGCGAACCATCGCGGATGAGGCAGTCGAAGCATTGACCGGCATTCGCGGAGTGGCCTCGACGGAGATCGCCTTCGTCTCGGATCGCACGGGCGATCGCGAGATCTACGTGATGAGCGCAGACGGTCGGGATCAGCGCCCTGCCACGGGGAGCCGGACCCTCAAAATGTTCCCCGAGTGGACCCCGGACGGGCGCGCGGTGCTCTACTCGAATTATGACGGCGGCCAGCCCGCCTTCTCGATCACGTCGCGAGCGAAGGAGATCACGGCGGGACCGATTCTGCGGTCGCTGATGCCCGGGCTTCCCAAATATCGTGGCCGCTTTGATCCGAGTGGCGAGGAGCTGGCGATGGTCTCGAGCGTGGATGGGGCGGCGGAGATCTTTCGCGTGAAGCGAAAAGGCTCGGAGCCCCGCCGGCTCACAAACCATCCGTCGATCGACATTTCTCCCTCGTGGTCCCCGGACGGACGCCAACTCGTCTTCTGCTCGGACCGCAGCGGGGCCCCGCAGCTCTACGTCATGGATCGGGACGGCGGTGCCGTCCGGCGCTTGACCTACACCGGTGCGTACAACGCCTCGCCGGTCTGGTCCCCGGATGGGCGCTGGATCGCCTATGAGACCCGGGTCCGAGGCCAATTCGACATCTGGCTCATCGACCCCTCAGGCCAGATCAACTTCCCGATCGTGCAGCATCGCCGCAGCGACGAGGCGCCGACCTGGTCCCCGGATGGTCGCAAGATCGCATTCAGCTCCGCGAGACGCGGTCGCTACGACATTTACGTGATGGATTGGAACGGGGAGAATCTGAAGCGGCTGACCTCGCGCGCCGGAAAGAATATTCAGGCCGATTGGGGCCCCCAGCCGGAATGAGAGGCTCCGGAGGTCGACTTCGCTTGATGCACGATGCGTTGAATCGACGTCGATCCGGGGAGTTGCTTTCTGGGGAGCCTGCTAGAATGCGCGCCCCCCGAAATGGGCACGCGGTCCTGCAAGACCCGGTGTCCGGGGGAAACGAGATGATGCAAGCGATGCGGATGTCGATGCCGAGTCAGAGCGGAAACCCCGAAACGGGTGGCCCAGTGGATCACGGAAAAAGCCTCACGGCCGATCTGGCTGCATTCGGTTCGCCGAAAAGCGGACTTCGGCTGCGTCTCGTCGCCCTCTCCGTTGGGACGGTGCTGCTTCTCTCCATAACCGGCTGTGTGAGCCAGGGCGATTTCCTTCGATTGCAGGAGCGCGTCGCCGAGAGCCATGCCCGGGACGGCAATGCGCCGGACCCCTTTGCTCGAATTGCGCAGCTCTCCTCGGATGTCGATTCGCTGCGCGAGGAAGTGCGCGACTTGCAGGGTGAGCTCGAGCTGGCGCGCAAGGAAGCCGCCGACGCGCTGGCCGAAGTTCGCCAGACCCGCAGCGTGATCGCCGAAGGCGCCGCCGCTTCGAGCGCCGCTGCGGCACAGGATCAGGCGGAGGCGCAGGCCGCGGCCGAAGCCGCGACTGCAGACGCTGGTCCCGAGACCGCACGTGACCAGGAGTTGGCGGGCTACCAGGAAGCCCTCGAACTCTGGCGCGGAGATGACTACAAGGGCTGCATCGATCGCTTCACGAGCTTTCTCCAGACCTACCCGAAGTCCGGCTACGCCGACGATGCCGCGTATTGGTTGGCCGACTGCACGTACAAGAACGACGAATTCAAGCGCGCGGTCGTCCGCTTCAACGCGGTCGTGAGTGTGTATCCCGACAGTCCGAAGGCGCCGGATGCGCTGTATCGGCAGGGCGAATCCCTACTCAAGCTGGGACCGAAATTTCACGAAGCAGCCCGGACGGTTTTCAAGAACGTCCAGAAGGAATATCCCGATTCCAAGAGAGCCACGGAAGCTGCGGAGCAGCTCGAGCGGTTGGGAGCGGGTTGAAAGCATCCCTTAACGCAGTTGCGCAGTAGCGCGGTGCGGGACGAAAACGAAATGAAGAGCAGGCCAGTGCCCGGATCTCGAGGATCCGGAACCCGGGGTGGGTTGCTCGAAATGATTGAACGAAAGATGGAGCAGAGCGTTGAAGAAGCGTGACATGGCGAAGTTCAAGAAGGTCCTCGAAGCCCAGCGTGACGAGCTGATGGGGAACGCGCAGAAGACGCTTTCGGGCGATATCCATCTCGACCCGGATGATTTTCCGGATGAGATCGACGCGGCGTCCTCGGAGATGAACCTGGCTTTCCAGGGGCGTCTGCGCGAGCGCGAACGGGGCCTGATCAGCAAGATCGAGCAGGCGCTTCAGAAGATTGAGGATGGGGTCTACGGCGAGTGCGAGAGCTGCGGTGAGCAGATCTCCCTCAAGCGCATCGAAGCGCGGCCGGTCGCCGAACTCTGCATTGACTGCAAGGCCGAGCAAGAGGCGATCGAACGCCGCAACGCGTGAGGTTGTCCCTGGGCCCTTTCTGTGATCGGACGTCTCCTGTTAGGGGAGTCGTTAGGCGAGTCGAATGACGAAGACCCACGATGCATCGGGTACAGTTGCTTCGGGTGGAACCGACGCGTTCCCGGAGAACGCGCTCGTGCTCGGGATCGAGAGCTCTTGCGATGAGATGGCGGCCGCGGTTTTGCGCGGCGGCCGTGAGATCATTTCGAGTGCCGTGCATGGTCAGGAGGGCGTTCACGCGCCCTATGGCGGTGTCGTTCCAGAACTTGCGAGCCGCGATCATGTTCGCGTCGTCTCCCATGTCGTCGAAGCGGCGCTTCGCGATGCGGGGCTCGCGCCCACGGACCTGGATGGCCTCGCGGTCACCGCCGGCCCGGGACTCGTCGGGTCGCTGCTCGTCGGACTCTCCTTCGCCAAGGCTTTCGCCTACGCGAATGAACTGCCCTTTGTCGGGGTGCATCACCTGGTGGGGCATCTCGTCGCCGCGGAAGTCGCGGGAGCGAGCGCTGCATCCGAAGAACGCTCCGGGCCGGACCTCACGCCCCCCTATGTCGGGCTCGTTGTTTCGGGCGGCCATACCGCGCTCTATCGCGTGGGCGAAGAAGGCCTGCCGGCGCTGCTTGGGGAGACCCGGGACGATGCAGCGGGGGAGGCCTTCGACAAGGTCGCCAAGTTGCTCGACCTCCCGTATCCCGGCGGTCCTTCGATCTCGAAGCTCGCTGAATCGGGGGATCCGACGGCGGTCGACCTGCCGCGCCCGATGAGTAAGCGCCCGGGCTTCGACTTTTCCTACAGCGGCCTCAAGACCGCGGTTTCCGTCGAGCTTGAGCGACGCGGTGGGCTGAGCGCGCTTTCCGAACAGGAACGCGCGGATCTCGCGGCGTCCTTTGAAGCGGCCGTCGCTGAAAGCCTGGTCGGCCGTGCAGCGCGCGCCATGAAATCCGAAAGCGCGGACCGGATCGCGGTCGTCGGCGGCGTCGCAGCGAATGGGCGATTGCGTACGGTCATGCGGGATCGCGGGGCTGAGGACGGTTTCGAAGCGATCTTCCCGCCGATGAACCTTTGTACCGATAACGCGGTCATGATCGCGGCGGCGGGAACCCGGCTGCTCGAGCGAGGGGTTCGAGACGATCTTTCCCTCGAAGCGTTCTCACGCGTCCCGATCGGGGAGGCGCCCTGGCGAGGGGATGACGTGTCTTTGGTGGGGGTGCGGGTGGGCCCGCGGGCGGGCGCGAGCGCCGGCGCGAGCTCGGCGAGTTCATGAACACGAGCGCGCTGCGCGAATTGCTCGATCGACACGGCCTCCACTTGTCCCGGGATCTGGGACAGAACTTCCTGACCGACGCGGACCTGGCGGACGACCTGGCGCGCCGCGCCGGGGCGAGCGAGGGCGACTTCGTCATCGAAGTCGGAACCGGGCTCGGCGTGCTGACCCGCGCGATCGCCGGACGAGCGAAGCAGGTCCGGTCAGTCGAGATCGACGCCGGGCTCGTTCGGGCACTCGAAGCCGAAGAGCTGCTGCCCGCGAACGTCGAGCTTCGCCACGCCGACGCGCGAGAGATCGACTGGGAAAGCTGGATCGCGGAGGCGGACGGTCCCGTGCGCGTAATCGCGAACCTGCCGTATTCCGTCGCGACACCGCTCCTGCGCCGCATGCTCGACCTGCGCCATCTGCTCGAAGACTGGAGCGTGATGATTCAGACCGAGGTCGCGGACCGGCTGACCTCGACGACGGGAGACAAGGCCTATAGCTCTTTCTCGGTGTTGCATCGGTTGACCGCGGATGTCGACACGATCGCCAGCGTGGCCCCGGGCCGCTTCTTCCCACGGCCGAAGGTCGATTCGAGCTTCGTGCGTGTCTGGCCTCGCGCGAACAGTCCGCTGGCCGAAGGCGAACTCGAAGCGGTCGAGCGGCTCACCCGGGCGGCCTTCTCCCAGCGCCGCAAGCGTGTGACAAACGGACTGTCTCGCATCGCCGAGCGCACCTGGCCGGAGCTCGCGAAGGCGGACCAGAGAGCGGCGCTCGAAGCCCGACTCGCCGACGTGGGCATCGATGCGGGCCTGCGGCCGGAGCGAATCGAGCCCGAAGCCTGGCTCGCTCTGGCACGCGCTTTCGCTGCGGATGAAGGCAAGAATGCCGGTTGATTCGGGTGGGTCAGGGATGGATGCACGCGACTTGCTCGAGGGGCTCCTCGAACTTGCCGGCGCCGCAGAACTGGAAGTTCGGGTCCTCACGAAGCAGGCAGGCGCGGCGGATAACGGACTTCAGGAAAGCGCGGCCTGTCGCGTAGGTGCCCGAATTTGGGTCGTTTTATCACCTGATGACCCTACGGAGCACCAGGCGGAGGTGCTGGCTTCGGCCCTCGCTCGGTACAGAGCAGAGTTCCTGGAAGACCGCTTTCTGGCGCCCGCATTGCGAGAATTTGTCGATCGGTTCGAGCCCTCGCGTTGACCCTGCAATACGTTGATCCTAAAATCATGGCAACCGAGGGGCACCGCAAGTCGCGGGCTCCATCAGTCAACCGCCCGGGATTCCCTGATTACGGGGCCCGATGAGACAGGAAAGCGTTCCTCAACATCATCCGATATCGCTTGGATCCCCGAAGCTGGGGACTGAGACGGAGGTGATGGGTAGGTACCGGCACTGTTTGCTTCGAAAGCTCGACCGGACTGTCTCGCTCTGAACGGCGCAGACGACTCGAATCGGGCCTAGTCGTCCTTGGATCGATCGCCCAGGCGAGAGATCCTCTTCGATGAAGAAGCCAAGAGTGCCCCAGACGACGGACCCGCAACGTGCGGCCCGACACTGGACTGGACCTCCCGACCGCCTCCGGATGATTCCGAGAGGCGATTTTTGTTTCTGACGCCAGCTACGACTCCGGCTCGATCCGGAGCGCAGAACCGAAGCCAGGGCACGCCGGGAGAGCCGACAGTCGAATCCTGAGTTTGAAATCTGAGTTCGAGAGAGACTGACAGCTCGAGATAGGAGACATCCCCCATGTCCACCGTCACGACCGCAAGTGCCACACGAGAACACCGCGTTACCACTCGATCCCTCGCCGCGCGCAAGCGCAAGGCCGAGCCCTTCACGATGCTCACGGCCTATGACTTCACTTTTGCGCGCATCTTTGATGACGCGGGAGTGGATGTCCTGCTCGTTGGAGACTCCCTGGGCAACGTCGTCCAGGGCTGCGACACAACGCTCCCCGTGACCCTCGACGAAGTCGTCTATCACACGCGGATGGTCTGTCGTGGCGTACAGCGCGCGATGGTCGTTGCGGATATGCCCTTTGGTTCATTCCAGGTCGGTCCGGAAGACGCGGTTCGTTCCGCAATCAAGCTGATCAAGGACGGCGGAGCGCATGCGGTCAAGCTCGAAGGCGGTGTCGCCGTCGAGGACTCGATCCGGCGCATCGTGAACGCGCAGATTCCGGTCATGGGCCACGTCGGTCTCACCCCCCAATCGGTCAACCAGATGGGCGGCTATCGCGTCCAGGGCCGCGGGGATGATGGACGTCATCAGGTCATCGAAGACGCGCTCGCGGTCGAAGCGGCCGGCGCATTCTCCTGCGTCCTCGAAGGCATCCCGGAAGATCTCGGTCGCGAGATCTCGGAGCGCCTGACAATCCCGACGATCGGCATCGGTGCGGGTGTTCATTGCGATGCGCAGGTCCTCGTGATGCACGACCTGCTCGGGCTGAACGATTGGACGCCTTCCTTCGTCAAGCAATACGGCAACCTCGGTGCGCAGGCATCAAAGGCGGCGCGTTCCTACGTCGACGAAGTGGTGAATCGCAAGTTCCCCGATGAGGAGCACTCGTACCGCTAATTGACGGAATGGCGGACGGGCAGGGTGGCTTTGTTAGGCCATCCGCCTGGCCCTCCCGGCGGACGAGATTCTTAGGAATCGAGGAGAACCCGATGAGAGTCATCGAAACCCGAGCCGAGCTTCAGGCCTGGTCTGACGGCGAACGTGCCGCCGGACGTCGCGTGGGGCTCGTCCCCACGATGGGCGCGCTGCACGAGGGACATCTGTCGCTCGTGCAGGAAACCCGCGCCCGAGCGGATCAGGTCGTCGTGTCGATCTTCGTGAATCCCACGCAGTTCAATGACCCCAAGGACTTTGAGGGGTACCCCCGCGTGATGGAAGACGACCTTGAGGCTTGCCGCGCGGCAGGTGTCGATGTCGTCTGGACGCCTCAAGTTGAGGAGATGTATCCGGAGGGCGCGTCGACCTGGGTCGATGTCGAGGGGATTTCCGAGCCGCTCTGTGGTCAGAATCGTCCCGGTCATTTTCAGGGCGTGACGACGATCGTGACGAAGCTCTTTCTGGCCGCGCGTCCGCACGTCGCGGCCTTCGGGCAGAAGGACTATCAGCAGCTCGCCGTGATTCGTCGCATGACTCAGGACCTGGGTTTTGGGATCGAGATCATTGGCGGGGAGACCGTGCGCGAATCCGATGGCCTGGCGCTATCGAGTCGCAACGTTCATCTCGGCCCCGTCGCGCGCAAGCAGGCGCTGCGGATTTCGGAGAGTCTCGGACTCGCCCAGGAGATGATCGAATCGGGTGAGCGCTCGACGGCAAAAATCCTTGAAGCGATTCGCGGGACACTCGCTCGCGCGAGCCAGGCGCGGATCGACTACGCGGAGCTTCGCGACCCGGCGAGTCTTGAGCTCGTTTCCGACACGATCGATGGCCCCGTTCTGCTTGCGATCGCTTTGCAATTTTCGCCCGACCCGGATGGGGCGGGCGCCGACGTTCGACTCATCGACAACCGACTGATCGAGAGCCCCACACCTCATTCCTAATAGGCCTGAATGCCTTCACTGGACCCATACAAATCGGGCATCGAATCCGCAGCCAGACTGTGCGCCCGTTTCGAATCTCAGGAGACCCCAATCATGATGCGCCACCTTCTCAAGTCCAAGATCCATCGAGCCACCGTCACCGAAGCCAATATCGAATACGAAGGCTCGGTCACGATCGACCCGATCATGCTCGAAGCCGCCGACATGGTTGCCTACGAGCGCGTCGACATCTGGAATTGCACGAACGGCAATCGCCTGACGACCTACATCATCGAGGGCGAGCGCGGGGAAGGCCAGATCTGCATCAACGGCGCGGCCGCGCATCTGATGAAGCCGGGCGATCACGTGATTATTGCGAGCTGGGCCGATGTGCCGGACGAAGAATGCCGTGAGTTCGAAGCGAAGCGCGTCTTCGTCGACGGCGAGAACGTGATTCGCGAGCTCGAGACGCACTGATTCGTGAGAAGCGCGTTCGTGAGAAGCGTGTCTCGAGGACCCGCCTTCTGATGGGCAGAGGCGCTCGCTGCGCTGCGACCGGGCGGTAGAGCGTCATTCGGCTACCCTGCGCCGCCATGGCCAAATCGGCAAAGTCGGGCAAGAAAAAGAAGAAGGCCGCAGCGGTCGACCCCGACGGCAAGCTCGTTGTGGCGACGAATCGCCGTGCGCGCTTCGACTACGAGATCGTCGATACCTACGAGGCCGGGATTCAGCTGATGGGCCCCGAGGTGAAGAGCCTCCGCGAGGGCCGGGCGAATCTGGGCGACAGCTTCGGCTCGATCTATCGCGGTGAAGCCTTTCTCGAGAAGCTTCACATCTCGCCCTACGAGCCGGCGACCCGCGCCAACCCCGCAGACCCGCAGCGCCGGCGCAAGTTGCTCCTCCATCGCAACGAAATCGACCGCCTGAACAGCCGGGTGACCGAGAAGGGACTGACCCTCGTTCCGCTCACTGTGTATTTCCGACGGGGGAATGCAAAGGTCGAACTCGCGCTCGCCCGCGGGAAGCAGCGCCACGATAAGCGCGAATCGATCAAAAGACGTGAGGGGGATCGCGAAACCCAGCGCGCAATGCGCCGACATACGCGATAGCCGCCCGATTTCGGGGGGCAAACCCTCGAGGTATCGAGCATGCACCCCGCCCTCAAGAAGCTCGGAACGATGGGAATCGTCGCAGGCCTCGCCTATCTCACCGTTTTCGGCATGCCTCCGTCGTTGCTGGGCGAAGTGGTTGAAGTCGAGACCTACGATCCTCGCGGCGTCTCCTTTCAAACGTCGGCCTGGATCGTCGATGGGCATGGCGACCATTGGCTGCGTGCCGGGAGTCCGGAGGCGAGCTGGCTTGCGCGGCTGCGGGCCGAGCCGCGTGTCCAAATTACCCGGGAGGGCGTTCGCACGTCCTTTCGAGCGGAGATTGCCGAGGGTTCTGCCGATCGCGTGAATTTCTTGATGCGCGAGAAATATGGTCGCAGCGATGAACTGATGATGGCCCTCCGTGATCCGTCCGAGGTGACCGCGATCCGCTTGGTGCCGCTCACGCAGGCTCAGGGCTGGAGCGAGCAGTACCCCTAGCCCGAAGCCTCAGGGAAACCCCCTAGATGCCTCCATTTTGCGCGTGATCTGCCGATACGAGTCTAGAACGCGTACGTCCGAATTCGGACGCGGCAGGTCGAGGACGCATGACGGGGCAGGGCAAGCAGACCGGAGCCTTTGACGGGCCCGGTAACAAGACGATCGCAACGACACTCCTTGAGTGGCTCTCCGTTCAGGGGCGCGCCGCTGCGCGCGAACGTGCCGCCCGCGCGCTCGGCGAAGAGGGTGCGGACCTTTCCGCGGCAGCGGCCTGGCTCGAGGAGGAGGCCGCGATCCCGGCGCTCTTTGCGGCGGGCGAAATTGATCCCGGGCTCGCGCGTGCCGTCGGACATCGGTTGATCAGCGCCGATGCTGCGGGTCTCAAGCTCTACGGCCTTGGCTTGGGGACCCCGGAAAAGGCATATCGCCGCGTCCAGTCTTTGCTGCCCCGCGAAGCGGCGAACTCTGCTTGGAACGTCGAGAAGATCGAGCAACGCAAAGCGTCGCTTCGCTTCGATCCGTGTCCGGATGCGCCCGCTGGAAATCGCGTGGCGGAATCGCTTTGCGCGCTTCGGACGGGAATGCTCGAAGCGGTGCCCGGGCTCTACGGTTTGTTGCCGGCGAGCGTGGATGAATGGACTTGTCTTGCGCGCGGCGACGATGCGTGTCGCTATGAAGTGCGTTGGCAGGCGACGGCGCGAACCGGAACGAAAGCCGGCTTGGCGCTTGGCTTTGGTGTCGCCGCAGGAATTCTGGCGCTTCCGGTTTTGTTAGGCGGGAGTGCTTTTGCGGCAGGTCTCACACTTCGGGTGATCGCGGCGGGGCTTTGCCTTGCGCTCGGTCCGGCGGTGGGCAGTGTCTACGATCTTCGCCGCCAGCTTGAGGCGGTCGCCGGCGCTCGTCGCGGCCATCTCGCGCTCTTCGATCAGGTCGACGATGCGCTCGCCGCGAAGCTCGACGCTTTGGCGCGCGCCGATGCAAAGCTTGAGAACGAACCGGCACCGAGCCCTGTTCGGAGCGCGGGCGATGCTCGGGGCGCGACGACGGAGACGGACGCTCTGCCTTCACGGGACGTTCAGCTCACCGCGCAGCAGATCCACGCCGCGGCGGGGGACCTCGAATGTTGGTTCGACGGACAGGGCGCCTCCGGTGGGACCCACGGGATCAGCGATGAGCGAGGGCTCGTGCGGGATATCCGTGAATGGGCCGCGCGACTCGGTCAATTCGCCGACCCGGACGGGGCGAGTCCGCGAACGCGCGTCGATCTGGTTCGGTTGGTGGGGCGTGCGATTGCGACGGTGCGTCCCGGGCTTCCGGAGCGTGCCGTGATCAAAATCGATGCGGACTCGGACCTGCCCGCGATCGAATGCTCGCCGGTTCAGATCGAACACGTCGTGTCGCAGCTCGTCCAGAACGCCGTCGATGCGTCGGTGGAAATTTCAGATGCCCCGGAAGTCGACCTACGACTCAAGAAGGCGCCGCGCGGACTGGAACTGATTGTGGAAGACCGCGGTGTGGGGATTGAGTCCTCGGCGATCGATGAGGTGTTCGATCCGTTCTTCGGGGATCGACCCGCTGGGGCGGGGCATGGACTCGGTTTGACCGTGAGCCTTCGGATCGTCGAACGCCATGGCGGGGAACTGCGAATTGAGAATCAGGCTCGGGCGGGAACGCGGGTGACCGTCTGGTTGCCGGCAACCGGACCGAGTGAGAGCCGGTCGGCTGAAGCCGACTCGCCCGCCGACTAACGTCGGAAGGATAAGGAGATGGGGATGAGGCAAGCGAGTCGAGTGCGAATCGGAATTGTGATCGTAGCGGGCGTGTGTGCAGCGCTCGTGGGCTGCGCTTCTCGCCCCGTCGAAGAGGAGGCCCGCCCGCGGCACCCCTTCCCTAAATGGGTGAGCTATCTCGAGACGGGCAAGACCGACATCAATGAAGTCCTCGCCGTGTTCGGCGAGCCCCGCGAGATGGAAGAGCGCCACGGGTCCGGCCCAGCCTGGCGTTATGTCATGGCGGAGATTCATTGGACTGCGGACGATCCGATGCGCCCGGAAGTCGCTTCGGACGGAACCCCCGTCCCCTATGTGCCGACGTTCGGGGAACGCGCAGCGAAGCAATTCGATCGGGCGTTGACCTTCGTCGATCGTCTCGTGTTCTACCCGCCGGCGCGAGAGCGCGAACCGCGGAGCCGCCACCTGCCGGCAACGATCCACGACCTCGAACTCTTTTTTGGGTCGGACGGGACGCTGCGGCGCTATCGCTATACGCCCGGTCCGGGCTTCGAAACGGTGTACCGACCCCGCTGACACGGGGCGTCCCGGCTGTATGCTTGACTCCTGCGCGGCGACTCCCCGCTGCGAGCAGGAGAAGCCAATGTCCTCAGACAGCGAAACGACGATCGCCACCGCAAGCGGCGAGACCACCGCCGCCGGCCTCGGCCGCACGCTCATGCACGAACATCTCGTGATCGGCTATCCCGGATGGGAGAGTCACACGAACGCGAATCGCGTTCGCCCCGAAGACGAGATCGCGATCTGCGTCGACAAGATCCAGGAACTCAAGGATCTCGGATACTCGTCGCTGCTCGATCCCTGCCCGAGTGACCTCGGACGCGATGTAGACCTCGCGGCCAAGGTCGCGCAGCAGACTGGCTTCCAGATCATCCTGGCGACGGGGCTCTACAAGCAATCCGAAGGGGGCGTTCCGTACTGGCACTTCCGCTCGAACTTCGGCGAAGACGTGTCCGACGTGATGGCCGAAATGTTCGTCGCCGAACTAACGGATGGCATCGGCGATACGGGCATCAAAGCTGGCATCATCAAAGTGGCGAGCGGCCCCGGCGAGATCACGGACTACGAACGCAGCATTCTGATCGCCGCGGCGAAGGCCTCCGTCGAGACCGGCGCGCCGATCACGACACATACGGATCAGGGCACGATCGGCGATGAACAGCAGGCGATTCTGACCGAGCACGGCGTCCCCGCCCATCGCATCATCATCGGCCACTCCTGCGGAACCGACGATCACGACTACCACATGCGCATCGCCCGAGCGGGTTCCTATCTCGGCTTCGATCGCTTCGGACTCGACATCGTTTTCCCCGACGCGAAGCGTGTCGCTTCTCTCGCCAAGGCGATCAAGGCGGGGGCTGGGGATCGGCTGGTCGTTTCCCACGACTCGGTCTGGTGCTGGAAGGGGCAGCCCTTCCCGCCGGGAATGCTCGAGAACATGCCCGACACCTTCGACCCGACCTTCTTCGATCGCAAGATCATCCCGCAACTGCGCGATCTTGGGATCACGGACGATCAGATTGACCGACTTGTAGTCGACAATCCGCGTCGTTTCTTCGACGGCGAGAAGCTCGAGACCCTCGCTTAGGTTCCGGCCGGCGCTATCGTTCTGCCTCGATTTCGAACCCTCTCATCACCACACACAATCACCCCGGCCGCACTACGGGCGACCGGAAGGAGTCATCATGAAGGCCGCACTGATCCTCGGACAGAACGAGGACCTCGTTATCCGCGACGACATCACCCTGGGCGCCGTCGGTCCAAAGGACGTTCGCGTCAAGATTGGCTCAAGCGGCGTTTGCCACTCGGACCTGTCGGTCATCAATGGCACGATCCCCATGCCGCCGCCGGCGGTGCTCGGCCATGAAGGCGCAGGCGTCGTCGAGGAAATCGGCGAGGCGGTCACGTCCGTCAGCGTGGGCGATCACGTCATCCTCTCGTTCACCCCCGCCTGCTCGGTCTGCAATCCGTGCTTGCGACAGCAGTCCTTCCTCTGCCGCGAGACGGGTCCCCAGTCGATGTCGGCGCACTTCGTGATGGACGGCAACCCGGTTCCCGGCATGACGGGCCTCGGCACCTTCGCCGAAGAGCTGATCGTGGGTGAGGCCGGCGTTGTCAAGATCGACAAGGACGTGCCCCTCGATGTCGCAGCTCTGATCGGCTGTGGTGTGACCACGGGCGTGGGCGCCTCGATCAACACGGCGGGCATCACGCCCGGCTCCTCGGTCGTCGTCTTCGGTTGCGGCGGTGTCGGCATCTCGGCGATCCAGGGAGCGCGCATCGCGGGCGCGGCCGAGATCCTCGCGGTCGACATGATGGAAGGGAAGCTCGAGCAGGCGAAGCATTTCGGTGCGACGTCGGTCACGACGCCGGATGGCTTCGAAGACATGAAGGCCAAACTGACCGGCGACGATGGTGGTTTCGACTTCGCCCTCGAATGCATCGGGAATTCGAAGACGATCCGCGCGACCTACGACGCGGCCCGCACGGGCGGTACGGCGGTCATCGTCGGAGTCGGCCGCATGGAAGACATGGTTCAGTTCTCCGCGTTCGAACTCTTTTATGCGAACAAGACGCTCAAGGGCAGCATGTACGGTTCGGCGAACGTCCGCACGTTCATGCCGGAATTGCTGTCGCTCTGGAAGACGGGCAAGCTCGACCTCGAGAGCATGATC
>Ga0316208_1000862_pt1 | contig 32583 bp, 28 predicted proteins | sample 3monopyrite_MG_FD_204944 | JGI IMG/M metagenome (GOLD analysis project Ga0316208, IMG submission 204944) | Microbial mat bacterial communities from mineral coupon in-situ incubated in ocean water Damariscotta River, Maine, United States -... | ecosystem: Environmental > Aquatic > Marine >...
AATAAAAGATTTAATAATAGCAAAATTAAATTATTTTTTTTAAGTTTGAATATTAGTATTTTGTAATCATAGTTATATATTTTGAAAGTATTATTTACTCAACTGGGCAGAATAGGAGACATGATTCTTGCAACTCCAATTTTTGAGGCTCTAAAAAACAAATATCCAGATGTCAAAATCCATGTCTTAGCAAGCAGTCATAACCACCTTATATTAAAGAATAATCCTAATATAAATAAAGTTTTGGTATATGATAAAAAACCATTGAATACTTTTTCATTGATAATAAAATTGGTAAATGGTAAATATGATTATTTGATTGACCCAAAAGATCATTTTTCATCCGAAAGTAAATATATAGCAAAATTAGTTAATGCTGAAAAAAAAATTGGCTTTAATTCTAAAAAGGATAAAGTGTTTGATATTGCTGTAAAGCCACATAATAAGGGAATACATTATACTACAATTTGTTTTCAGGCATTAAAAGAATTAGGAATTGAGCCTCCGGAAGTAGTTGCATGTCCTAAACTATATCTGAATAGAAAATCCGAATTTTATGTAAATGAATTTATCGAACATAATAATTTAGATGATTATATTCTAATTAACATATCAGCAAGCCATCAATCTAAGATGTGGGCGATAGAAAATTGGATTGATGTAGCTCGGTATTTAATAAATAAAAAACAAAAAATTGTGCTTTCATTTGCTCCGACTGAGTCGGACGAAGCAAAAGAATTATTTAAAAAAGTTCCAGAATTAATTGTATTTACATCAAGAAATTTAGATGATGTACTCTCAATTATTAATCGCTGTAAATTGACTATAACCGTTGATACATCTGTGGTACATATAAGTGCCGCATTTGATAAACCAGTGTTAGTGCTAATAAAATCAATTGCGGACACATTAAATAAATTTGCTCCATTAAATACTATAAAAGAACTCGTTATAACTTCAGAAAATCTAAATTCTATTAAAAGTGAGGAGTTAATAGTAGCTTATGAAAAATTATCAGATAAAATATCGTAATTTTGCAATCAAGTTTTAATACAATAAAAAAAGACAAAGAAATAAAATGAGTTTTATTAAAAGAAGCCATAACTGTGGTCAGTTAAGCACAACAGACATCGGTCAGAAAGTTATTTTAAATGGTTGGATTCAAAGCAGAAGAGACCTTGGTTCTCTGATTTTTTTCGATATTCGAGACCGTTTTGGTATAACTCAGTTGGTTGTAGAAGACGAAAATATATATGAAAAAGCAAATGCCATGCGTTCGGAATTTGTGGTATGGGCAAGTGGCATAGTACGAGAAAGGGAAAATCCTAATACAAATATTACAACAGGTCTAATCGAAATACTTGTTGACGAAATAGAATTGATTAATAAAGCAGAGTTGCCTGTATTTGAAATAAATGATGGGATAGAAACAAATGAAGAGCTAAAGCTTAGGTATAGATTTCTTGACTTGAGGCGACCTGAATTGCAAAAAAAGTTTATGGTTAGGAACAAATTATATCAAATTGCTCATCAATACTTTTATGAGAATGAGTTTATAGAGATTGAAACACCTGTTTTGATGAAGTCTACACCTGAAGGAGCAAGAGACTTTTTAGTTCCAAGTAGGATTAATAAAGGCAAGTTTTATGCTTTGCCTCAATCACCACAAATATATAAACAAATTCTTATGGTATCCGGTTTCGACAGATATATGCAGATTGTAAAATGCTTCAGGGATGAGGATTTGCGTTCAGACCGCCAACCAGAATTTACTCAAATTGATATCGAAATGTCTTTTGTTGATGAGAATGATGTTTTAAAAATGGCTGAAGGATTTATAATCAAATTATGGAAAGAAATTTTAAACTATGAGGTAAATAATAACTTTTTACGCTTATCTTATAGAGAGGCAATGGAGAGATTTGGTTCAGACAAACCAGATATGCGATTTGATATGGAATTAAAATCACTTAGTAAAATTCTAAGAAATTCTGAATTTAAAGTGTTTTCTGATGTATTGGGTAATAATGGAGAAATAGTTGCCCTAAATGCTAAGGGTTGCTCTAATTATTCAAGAAAACAGATTGATAACCTTACTGAATTTGCGAAAAAATATGGTGCAAAAGGTTTGGCTTGGATGAAATTTGATAATGATGAAGTCAAATCTCCAATTGCTAAATTTTTATCAAAAACTGAAATTGATGAAATAAAAGAACGTACTAATGCCGAGAATGGCGATTTGATTTTAATTTCATCAGATTCGTGGACACGATCACATACTATACTTGGTGCAATGAGAATAGAGTTAGCGAGGCAAATTGGTATAATGGAAGATGTCAAATCAGATTTTAATTTTTTATGGGTAAATGATTTTCCTATTTTTGAAAAAGACGATGAAAGTGGTCAACTACACGCAAAACATCATCCATTTACACAGCCGAATACAGCAGATTTAGAGAAATTAGAAAATGAGCCTGAAAATGCTCGTGCTATCGCCTATGATATGGTAATCAATGGTGCCGAAGTAGGAGGCGGTTCAATTAGAATACACAACCAAGAAATTCAAGAAAAAATGTTTAATATTATTGGATTAAGCGAAGAAGATAAGACTGAAAAATTTGGATTTCTATTAGATGCTCTAAAATATGGAGCTCCACCACACGGAGGTTTAGCATTTGGGCTGGATAGATTGGTTATGATACTAACTGGTATTGATAATATTAGAGACGTTATCGCATTTCCTAAAACTACAAGTGGCTTGTCATTGATGGATGGCTCACCAAGCAAAGTAGACATAAGTCAGCTTGAGGAATTAGCTATAAAATTGAAATAATATATCATTAATGTAAAATATATTTTAGGATATAATAAATATTAAATATACAAAATTTCTGAATGAGAATTAATTTCTTATCTTTGAAAAAAATATCAATACAGAAATTAATATTATAATTATGAGTTTAAACAAAGAAATTATTGACAAAAAGATAGAACTTCTTTATCAGCTTAAAGACACGGCAATCTTGGGTGGAGGTGAAAAAAGGATTGAAGCCCAACACAATCGTGGCAAACTTACGGCAAGAGAACGTATAAATCTATTGGTGGACAAGGGTTCATTTCGAGAAATTGATATGCTTGCTCATCACCATTCTAATGATTTTGGATTGGACAAATCCAAACCGCTGGGAGATGGTGTTGTTACTGGTTATGCTAAAATAAACGAAGAAAAAATATTATTATTCTCTCAAGATTTTACTGTTTTGGGTGGTTCGTTGGCAGAACAACATGGTAGGAAAGTTGTAAAAATAATGGAAATGGCTCTTAAAAATGGTATTCCTGTTATAGGACTTAACGATTCAGGCGGTGCAAGAGTCCAAGAAGGTGTAATTTCTCTTGGTGCCTATGCTGATATATTTTTGCTAAATACAATCGCCTCGGGAGTTATCCCACAAATTTCATTAGTTATGGGTCCTTGTGCTGGTGGAGCAGTATATTCTCCTGCTATAACTGATTTCATTATTATGGTTAAAAGCACTTCTTATATGTTTGTAACTGGTCCAAAAGTAGTTAAGACTGTTACACACGAAGACCTTACGGCTGAAGAATTAGGAGGAGCAAGCATACACGGTGTCAAAAGTGGGGTTGCTCATTTCACCTGCGAAAATGATTTAGAGGCTATCAAACTAACCCAAAGATTATTAACATTTATTCCATCAAATAATACAGAAGAACCTCCATACATTCCAAATGAAGACCCAATAGATAGATTAAACGATGATTTGACTTATATTATTCCAGCTAATCCAAATCAGCCTTATGATATTAAAAATGTAATCACATCGTTAGCGGATAATAGTGAATTCCTTGAAGTTCATAAGGAATACGCAGAAAATATTGTTATTGGATTTATCCATCTCGGAGGACGTTCAATCGGTGTAGTTGCTAATCAACCAGCTGTCTTGGCAGGTGTTCTCGATATTGATTCATCAAAAAAAGCTGCCCGATTTATCCGGTTTTGTGATGCATTTAATATTCCGTTATTGACTCTTGAAGATGTTCCTGGCTTTATGCCTGGAAAAGTGCAGGAATGGGGCGGAATTATTTCAAATGGAGCAAAATTATTATATGCCTATTGCGAAGCGACCGTTCCAAAGGTGACATTAATTACTCGGAAGGCTTACGGCGGTGCGTATGACGTTATGTCGTCAAAGCATATTCGTGGTGATTTTAATTTTGCTTGGCCAACGGCTGAGATGGCAGTTATGGGTGCCAAGGGTGCAGTAGAAATAATATTTAAAAATGAAATAAAACTTGCCGAAGATAAAGAAGCAAAACAAAAAGAATTAGAAGATATGTATAATGATAAATTTGCAAATCCATACATTGCTGCTTCTTATGGTTATATTGATGATATATTCGAACCAAAATTTTCTCGTCAAAGATTGATTGATGCTTTCTCACTATTAGAAAATAAAGTAGATAAAAATCCTCCAAAGAAACATGGGAATATACCATTATAAATCGAATTAATTAGTTTTGCACATAAATTATAAACCGGAGCAAAATATAATTGAATATGAAACTATTTTTATTTATCTTTGAAAATAGAGATAGTTGTTTTTTTAAATATTTTATACTTAAAAGTGGAAATTACAGTAATTCTTTTTTATATACTCGGTGCAATTGCTATTGCATCCGCAGTTGGAACAGTTGCAAGTAAGCACCCTGTTGTATCTGCTGTATCTTTAGTACTACATTTCTTTATGCTTGCAGGTATGTATCTAACTCTACAGGCCCAATTCGTATCTATTATGCAAATATTAGTTTACGCAGGTGCTATAATGGTATTAGTCATTTTTGTAATTATGTTACTAAACCTTGGTGACGAAGAAAAACTCAAAGAAAATATTAATGTTAGAAAACTAATTGCACTCAGTATGGGGGCAGTTTTGATATTCCAACTCACAATTATTGCACTCGCCACCAGCTCTGACCTAACTCAAATGTCAATCTCTGCTATTAATAATGGAACAGTAGAAGCAATTGGTCAGACAATGTTCACAAAATATATATTCCACTTTGAAGCTATTTCTTTGCTTTTATTAGTTGCAATAATTGGTGCATTAATGCTTGCAAGAAGAAAGAAACCAGAAGAAATTCAAGAAGGAGCAACAGAATTATGATGGAAACAATACATAGCGTGCCTTTAGAATATTACTTAGCACTGTCAGGTTTTATTTTTGCAATTGGTGTAATCGGAGTGCTTACTCGAAGAAATGCTATAATTATTTTTATGTCTATTGAGTTGATGCTCAATTCTGTGAACCTCTCTTTAGTCGCATTCTCAAGTTTTTTAGGGAATAATGACGGACAAGTTTTTGTTTTCTTTGTTATGGCTGTCGCTGCTGCCGAAGCTGCAATTGGGTTGGCAATTGTATTAGCTCTGTTTAGAATTAAGAAAACAGTCTATGTAGATGAGGTTAATCTCCTCAAGTGGTGATTTAACTTCTAAAATAATTTTGATAAATAATGCAATTTAACTCAGTAGATTGCATTTTTTTTATTATTCAGATACATTTCATATTTAAAATTTTATTGAATAATTTATAGATCTTTTGTATCTTTGAATCCTTTTAAGCACTTATGTTTTAATCTTTAATTAATTAATATCTGAAGAAAATTTATGAAAAATATAATTATAATAACTATTTCAATATTATCATTTTATTATACCTTATGTTCTGACCAAAATTCTATAATAGAGGACGTTAAAAATCTTTCTTCAGAAGAGTTTGAAGGTAGAAAACCAGGTACTAAGGGTATCGAAAAGGCTGCACTTTATATTGAATCAAAGTTTAATTCTTTTGGTCTGAAAAATTTTAATTCTTCTTATCGCCAAAAATTTGATGTTTTAACAGGAAAAAAGCTTAAAGGTGAAAATGATATTTTCTTTAATGTTATAATTCCAAAACCAGGAATTCCAAAAAATAGACTAAGATCAAGAAAAAAACAATGGACTTTAGAAAAAGACTGGTATCCTTTAGCATTTTCAAGCAATGGAGAGGTAGACAAAGGCGAATTAGTGTTTGCCGGTTATGGTATTTCATCAAAGGATTTGAAATATGATGATTATGAAGGAATTGATGTTAAAGACAAAGTTGTTATAGTTCTTACTAATGCACCAGGAGGTGACGAAAGTGGTGGAAAATTTAGGCGGTTCTCCAGCTATAGATATAAAACGTTTAACGCAAAAGACAAAGGAGCTAAAGCAATAATCTTTTTAAAAGTTCAAGGCGATTCCTCAAATGTTTTCGAGAGACTAAACAACGTTAGACACCTTCAAGGCAAATCTGATATTATTGCTTTTCAAGCTAATAGATTCAAGATTGAAAAATTTTTTCCTAAGAATAACAGATTGAGTGATATGGAAGAAAAGATTAATAAAAGTTTAAAACCCAACTCATTTGTCTTGCCAAATTGTGATATATCTATTAAATTAAATATAGAAAATGATTCTAAAAGCACTTCAAACATACTCGCTTATGTTGAAGGTTCGGAAAATCAAGATGAATTTATAATACTTGGAGCACATTACGACCATATCGGATGGGGCGGACCAAACAGTAGATACTTTAAAAAACCTGATAAAATTCATTATGGAGCGGACGATAATGCTTCTGGTACAAGTGCAATCCTGGAATTAGCAAGAAGAATATCAGACAAACCACTTAAAAAATCAGTCCTTTTCCTTGCCTTTAGTGCCGAAGAAATGGGACTACTTGGTTCAAAGTACTTCATAGAAAATTTACCAATTAAAAACGAACAAATTATTACATTTATCAATTTTGATATGGTAGGCAGAATGGTAGAAGACAATTTGCATATTTTTGGCACTGGTACTTCCGCCGAATTTGACTCCTATATTGATGAAGTTAATAATGAATTTAATCTAAAAGTTAAAAAAGTAAAAACTGGTAATGGACCTTCTGACCACGCAAGTTTTTATAGAGCTAATAAACCAGTTATGATGTTTTTTAGTGGAATACATAGTGATTACCATACTCCTAATGACGTATTTGAAAAAATTAACACAGAAGGAATAAATACAATTGTAAATTTTGCAGAAAAAATTATTAATAAGGTTGATAATGGAGTAAAACCAAAATTCATTAAAGTAGATGACCCTAATATGGCAAAAATGGGTAGAACATCAGCTAAAGTTTGGTTTGGTGTAATGCCAACTTACGACCAATATGCTCACGGATTTGTAATCGAAGACGTTGTTATTGGTGGACCAGCTGCCATTGCAGGAATTATTGCTGGGGATATTATAACCGAGATTGATGGGAAAGTAATTAAAAATATTTATGACTTTATGTTCTCTTATATTGAGAAAAAACCAGGCGATATATTGACAGTTAAAATATTACGAAATAACAAAAAAGAATATACTTTAAAAGTAAAATTAAAAGATAAAACAAAAAGAAAATTATAAATAATATGACTTTGAAAGGACTTTTATTTCACTCTTAGAATAGGAATACAAATCAGGAACTTATAGTGCAAAAATTATATTTTGAATTGCTTGGTTATGAAAATAGGAATATTAAAATAGATTTAAGGCATCAAAAATATCATAGGAAGGTTCCTATAATTATTTTGCTTCATGGCTTCAAATCATTTAGGAACTGGGGTTTTATTCCTTATGCTTCTGAAATGTTTTCTAAAGACTCTATTTCAATTAACCTCGATTTTTCGTGGAATGGTATCAAAGACGATAAGAAAATGATTTATGATGTAGATATATTTGCAAAGAATACTATTTCCTCAATGCTATATGATACAAATGTTGTAATAAACTCAATCAATAATAATAAAATTAATCAAATTACAAATATCTTAGATGAGCTTTGGAACGGCGAAATCATTTTATTCGGACATTCTCTCGGCGGAGCAATCGCTGTGAATACCAGTCTAAAATATAAAAATATTAGAAAACTTATTCTTTGGGCAGCCATCTCTAAGTATTTCAGAAATTCAAAAAAGCAAGAACAAGAATGGAAAGAAAAAGGTAAAATGAATTTTAAAGAGCAAATAACTGGACAAGAATTGCACTTGAATTATTCTTATTTGGAAGATAAAGAAAATAATGCAGAACAATTTCATATTCTCAATAATATTAAACAAGTAAATATTGATACATTAATCGTTCATGGGAAACAAGACATAACGGTATCACCCAAAGAGGCAGAAGCACTGTTCAAACATTCAGGCTCAGATGAAAAAATACTTAATTTGATTAAAGGCTGTGGACATACATTTGGAGTTAGCCATCCTTATAATAAAAAGAAAAAACAACTTGAAAATGCTTTAGAAATTAGTCAATGGTTTATTAACAAATGAAAACTAATTCAAATATATTAATAAAAATAATATTGTTTGTTTCTATTGCATTAATATTACTATCTTGTGAATTAATTGTAATAGGAAAAAAACCAGGTGAGATAAAGCCATTAGAATATGATAGGCATTCACCCATTGGGTCAGTAGTAGTATTCAAAACTGAATTAGATAGTAATAACATATCTGCTGCATCTGATATTATAGCAACAAAAGACGGTAAATATTTACTTGCTATTGATCGTTACGAGAATGAATATGAATTAGAAAGAGTTCGAAGAGTTATTTCAAAAAGAAAGATAACAAAAATAAAACAAGATACATTATCAGAGCATAATATAAAAATTATTCTCGAACTGGATTATTATAAATATATTTCATTTAATACCTCACTTATAGATGGCCTTTGGTATATAACTAATTACAATGGAATATGAGGCATTTAATAAGTTGAATAATAATAAATATATAAAACAAACTATTGACTTAGCTAAAAAAGGACTAAGTCGGGTTAGCCCTAACCCATTGGTTGGCTGTATTATAGTTGAAAATAATCAAATTATTTCGACAGGGTGGCATAAAGAATTTGGCGGACATCACGCAGAAGTGAATGCAATTAATAACACTGAAATCACAGACTTCACAAATTCGACAATATATGTAAGCCTTGAACCTTGTACACATTTTGGAAAGACACCACCTTGTACTGATTTAATAATAAAACATAAATTTAAAAAAGTTGTTATTGGTATGCTCGACCCCAACCCATTAGTTGCAGGCAAAAGTTTACAGAAATTTAAGGATGCTGGTATCCAAGTCAACTACGGGTATTTTGAAGATGAATTAAAGTGGCTTAATAGGACTTTTATTAAAAATATGAAAAATAAATTTCCTTATATAATTGCCAAATTTGGACAATCAATAGATGGAAAAATAATGACATCTACTGGCAAGTCAAAATGGATTACTTCAGAAGATTCAAGAAAAAAAGCACATCAATTTCGTAACGAATTTGATGCTATTATGGTAGGAAAAGAAACCGCTAAAAATGATAATCCAAAATTAAATGTTAGAAATGTTAGAAATATCAAAGGCAGAGACCCCAAGCGAATCATCATTGATACCAAATTAAGTTTAGATGAAAATTTATCTATTTACTCGGACGATAATTCAGATTTAACTTATATAGTTTATAATCAAAATCTTGCAAACAAAGAAAAAGAGGGTCGGTTATTAGCAAAAAGGATAAAATTAATTGACTGCGAATTAAACAAAGATAATATGCTAAATATAAAATCAATTCTCCCAACTTTATATAATAAACATGATATTGGCTCAATAATTATTGAGGGAGGCAGTCAATTATTGTCGTATTTTGTACAACAAAAACTAATTGATGAATTTCATATATTTATAGCTCCAATTATTATAGGAAAAGGCAAGAGTGCATTTGAAAATTACAGTATTGATAATTTAAGCGAAGCTTTCAAATTTGATATAAAAGAAATTGAACGAATCGGAGATGATATTTTTATCACAGGAGTAATATAAATATTCTTAATAATTTGTAAATAAATCCTACCTGTAGATCCTAATCGGTCGGGAGGTTATAATAATGTTTTAAATAATCTTGAAAAATAAATTGCTTTTGCTTTTTTTAAATAGCTGAAAGTGCTTATAAGCATCCCAATCTTCCACCATCAACAGGAACATTAATTCCATTTATATAATCAGCAGCAGGGCTTGCCAAAAATGAAACAGCGTTAGCAATCTCACTTGCATTAGCAAATCGCCTAAGTGGTATACTGCTTTTCATCTGCTTTTCTATTTCTTGATAAGATATATTTTCAGTATTAGCTTTATTTTCAATTAAATTACCAAGCCTTTCAGTATCTGTAAAGCCAGGTAGGACATTATTTACAGTGATTCCATATTTACCTAACTCAGTTGCTAAAGTTTTCGCCCAACTCGCCACCGCACCTCTTATGGTATTTGAGACGCCAAGCCCAGGTATTGGAATTTTAACAGAAGTAGAAATAATATTTATTATTCTTCCATATTGTGCTTCCTTCATATAAGGAATAAATTTCTGAGTTAATATTTGATTACATACAACATGATTCCGAAAAGCATTAAACAATTCTTCAGGGTCTGCCTTTGCTAATTGTCCACTGGCAGGACCGCCAGTATTATTAACCAAAATAGTAATCTCTGAAGATAAACTACTTAACTGTTCTTTTAAATTATCTGGGTCTGAAAAATCTGCTACCAAAAATCTATGAGATTGACTTCCATCATTTGACATTTTTTTTAAAGCATCTATTAGCTTCGATTCATTTCTCGAAATCAATGTTAAATTAGCTCCATTTTCTGCAAACTCTATTGCTGTAGCAAGACCAATACCCTGGGTTGAGCCACATACAACTGCGTTTTTGCCTTTTAAACTGATATTCATAATCTACCCTACTTTTTAAAAACAAAATAAAATTTAAAATATATTATTATTCTATTACTAATTCTCTATAACTAATATTGGAATAAGTACATAAGTCTAATAGCAAATATATAAAATAAATAATAATTTATTGCTTCAATGCACTGCTAACCATTTTAACAATCGACATCATTTTTCCATAGTTCATTCTTTTTGGCCCAATTAACCCAATCGAACCTTTCGCAGATCCAATTTGATAATTTTCTATAATTATGGAATAATCTTTTAGTGATTCTTTCCCAGATTCGGAACCAATAAATATATTAGATGAACCCTTATAATCATCTAAATTATCCAAAAGATGAATAATCATATCCTCATCTTCAATAAGTTCAATTACACTTTTTATCTTTGACAAATCTTCGAACTCAGGCTGATTTATTATATTTTGTGTCCCAGATGTAATTATCTTTACTTTATTGGATTGATTCTCAAAAACTTTGTCCACTGAATCAATAAACAATCTCATCAATGGAGTATCTTTTAGTAAATTTTCATTTATTATCTCAGCAAAATTCATCCTTAAAAATCCAAGTGTCTTTCCAGATATTTTTTCGTTTATATAACGTGCAATATCTTCTGCGTATTTATGATGAACTTCAAAATCCGCCTCTAAAGTTACAGTACGAACTATATTTGAGTCTAAAGCTATAACAACCAATAAATTAGTTGATGACAATGGTATCAATTCGATTTTTTTAACAATTAATTCTTTCAAATATGGTATTCTAACTATCCCAATACAATTTGAAATTACTGATAAAACTTTAGATGCTTCTTTTAATACAGTCTCGGATTCCGAATCATTTAATGCAATATATTTATGAACTGTATTTATCTCTTTTTCTGAAAGTTCCTCTATTTTTTTTAATGTATCAACATAAAATCTATAACCCTTATCTGTAGGTATTCTACCTGCTGAAGTATGTGGGTGACTAATGTATTCTAAATCCTCCAAGTCAGACATTACATTCCGTAAAGTAGCTGGACTAAGACTTAATTTTCCCTCAAGATATTTCGATAATGGGCGAGAGCCGACTGGATTTGCATTTAAAATATACATATTCACAATAGAGCGAAGTATTTCTCTTTCCCTGCTGCTCAAATTGTGAGTCGAACCAATATCATATAATTCATTTAATTGCATTTCTATCTAATCTTTTGTAAACTTTTTTTCTAATCTTATGGCTACTTCTTTTGGGACGAAATCTTCAATATTTTGATTATATTTTGAAATCTCTTTAATGATAGATGAATTCAAATAGGAATATTTTAAATCGGGCAAAAGAAATATAGTAGATATACCAGACATTTTCTGATTCATCATTGCTATTTGCATTTCGTATTCAAAATCCGATACTGTTCTTAGTCCCCTAATCAAAGCAGAAGCACCTTTTTCTTTTGCAAAATTTACCAATAAACTAGAATGAAAAACTACATCTACATTTTCGATATGAGCCAAAGATCCTCTTACCATGTCCAATCGCTCATCTTCTGAAAACAAATTATTTTTCTTCGAATTAATTGCAATAACAACATATAGTCTATCGAACATCATTGATGCTCTTTCGATTAAATCAATATGACCATTATGAATTGGGTCGAATGTACCTGGATAAACTGCAGATTTCATAATTATTTTTAATATACCTATTTTCAATTAACTAAATATATGAAATATAATTTATATATTATAATCATAGTGAAATTAATATTATTTTTTAGCATTGATGGTAAAATAATAATTTATAAACTATTATTTTTACCCGTAGTTTTTGCCAACAATGTATTAATTTTGTAGTTATCTTATGACAAAATATATTTATAAGTGTCATTAGATATTCGTATTAATAACAAACATTATTTAATTAAGAATGAAAAAACTCATAATATTACTTTCACTCATCACTTCATTTAATCTATATTCAGAAGTTTATTACGAACCACAAAATTTAGACTTCGAACTTGGGAAAGCAGGAACTTTTCCTTATGGTTGGAAATTCGATAGGCATGCAATTGCCAATAATATGTCTGGTGGCATAGATAACTCTAATTTTATTTCAGGTTCCAAATCTTTTGCTTTTTTAAATTATCAAGACTCTAAACATAAAATGACAGGCTCAATCTACCAAAGCTTTGATGCTGTAAAATACCGCTCCCAAAAAGTAAGGTTAAGAGTTGCAGTCAAAACAGAGTTTCAAGATGATTCCTCTCGTGCATATATATGGATGAAAGATTTTTATAATAAAGTAGAATATAAGAGTTTTGTTATTTCCGAAAATGGATATACAAATAAAGATTGGGAATATTATGAAATAGAAATGTACGTGTCTATAGATGCAGTAAAAATTAATATTGGCGTTATGTTGGAAGGCTTTGGCAACATTTTTATTGACGATATACAATTCGAAACTATTAAAGATGGAATAAAAAACAAAGAACCAGCCAAAGAACTCAGTAAAATAGAACTTAATAATTTATTGGTATATTCTCAAATATATGGCATAAGTAAATATTATTCTCCAACTTACGAAAGTGCGTTGATAGATTGGGACAACTTTTTATATCATTCTCTTTTCGCTTCACTTAATTCCAAATCCAATACAGAATTAGAAGACAGCCTTAGTTATTACTTTAAAAGTGTTAATCCTGGAATTATAATTTCAGAAAATAAAATTTCAGATGACAATGACTTCAAAACCCAAGACAATAAAAGCCAACCCGCAAAATTAATTTTTAAACACACAGGTGCATACTCGCAACTCTCTAATAGTATATTCAATACGGAAATCAAAAACTTTTATTTTCCCAACAGACAATTTGAGGGTTCTGTTTTCCATAATATTAAAACAGATAAATTTGGTGGATTAACAATTAAATTATCAGCCTATGTCAAGACAAATTTAATTAATGAACACTCAAATGCACAGCTTTGGATGAGGATTGTTAGCGAAGGACCAACCAAAGATATTAATGTTAATATGATGGACTTGCCAATTAAAAAAGATAAGTGGGAGAATTATTCGATTGAATATACACTACCAAAATCAGCAAAAAAAATAGTACTTGCATTGGTAATGTTAGGAGAAGGTGATGTATGGTTTGATGACTTAAAATTCGAATTCCTATCTAAGGGTAAGTATGAAAATTTATCATTACCGAATAAGGGATTTGAAGATAATGATGAAAACAGTATATTTAGAGGTTGGACTTTGAGCAAAAAAAGTGCCGAAGTTGGTTATTATATCAAAGCAGATAAAAAAATCAAATACTCTGGTGACTATTCATTGCGAATCTCATCGGACACTAATCAAAGAGTGATTTATCCTGAAGATAATGCAGTTTACAAATCTTCAAAAAATGGAATTAACTTTAATATTCCCTATGTAATTGATACTGACTCAAGAGGCTATACAATTCCAAAAAATAACAATTTCTCTGATTTTCAGAAACAAATTAGCCCGATAATCTATTCAGAAAATGACAGAGCTTCAAGGCTATCTATTATCGTAGATTTTTGGAACTATATAAAGCATTTTAATATCAATAATTTATCCAATATTACGCTTGATAATTTATTATACGAGGCTCTTTCGCAAGCTGCAATAGCAAAAAATAAGAATGAATTTGAAATTGTATTAAGAACACTTCTCGCAAATACTGACGACTCTGGAGCAAGAGTATGGAAGGGAGCAAATGAACGGTATTATGCTGTACCAATAAATTGGGTTTGGGTTAAAGGGAACTTATTTATTAGCAATAAAACTGAAGAGATACAAGACTTAGAGGTTGGAGATATTATATTAGAAATTAATGATGAAAAAACTGAGGCTTATTTAAAAAAATATACAAAATTGATTTCTGCTTCATCGAATAACTGGAAAAGACTTCGTGCTTTAGCTTTTATGAGAATAGGGAATAAAGGTTCGGAACTGAAATTACTAATCCGTAACTCTAAAGGCGAAAAGAAAACTGTAAACTTAAAATATAATGTAAGCCCAGAAGTACCAGCTCAAGAGCAATCTCTCGACCTTTCAGATATTGGAGACGATATTCTGTATGCAAATCTAAGTAAAATTAAAGATAAAGACATTTTAAAAAATGTATCATTATTTGAGACATTCAAAGGTATAATATTTGATCTTCGTGGCTCTGCTTTAGTTTCAGAACATTTTATAGGATATTTCATTGACTCTGCTATCAATGCAAATCAATGGAGACTCTATAAGTATACTGGACCTGAGGAATACCTAAAATCACCCACATACAGAAATTCTGTAATAAGACCTATCAAAAGTAAAATCACAAAAAATATAGTATTTTTAATAAATGAAAAAACTATTGCCTATTCTGAAATGATCGCCAACACCATCAAATATTATAAATTATTCCCACTCATTGGAACTGAAACTGCAGGTGCATTTGGAGATGCAATGTCATTTAATTTGCCAGGAGGATATAGTTTTTCTATGACAATTTGGGATGCATACGACCCAAGTGGAAAACGGCTAAATCAGACTCCGTTACAACCCGATTATTTGATAGAACCAGCCTCACCAATAAATCTAAATGCTGAAGAAAAATTAGACCCGCAACTTTATGAAGCAATACTTTTATTACAAAAAAATATAAAACCAAAACCGAAAAATTAAATTCATATAAAAAATCATTTAATGATAGTTAATTTATATTAAACTATTTTATCAAATTTGATACATTAATAATAATATTTAACTTTTATAGCTTTATTTTATTCTTATACCAAATCAACCCAATCGAACAAAAAATACCAATTACAAAAAATGGTAACCAAGCAAGCCAAGGACTATAATAATCCCATAATAATACAGTAACCTGTGTAGAATTCAAACCAGTTTGCTCCATCAATATCCCAAATGATTGAGTTTTATCTATACCAACCATTGCAAACTTATCAGCCAAATAATCCGCTGCCAAACCTGCTTTCTCACCATATTTTTGATACATATACCCGCCAAACAAAGCTCCGATGCTATATCCTATCAAATAAGCCAAGCTCAAATATCCCATAAAAGTAGATTTTTTCCCGTTTGGACTTAAAGAACTCATATATTCAGTAAGTTTAGGATTTGTTGTCATCTCGCCAAACGAATATACAACCATACCAATTAACAAAAAAGCACCATTGCTTGACATTCCTGTAATCATCCACCCTATTGATACTAATATCATACCTATAGCCAGAACATTAATTTTATCTTTCTTTCGAAAATAATGAGAAATAATCAAAATAAAAATAGTAGTCAATAGTGGATTAATCATATACAAATATTGATAGGAAATCATACTTCCTAAGTCTGTTTCCATCATCATCGACTTTGGAAGCCCAAGCATCAAAGCAATTTCTCCAGTTTTTATCCAGTCTAATATAAAGTGAGGCAAAGTCTCATAAAACTGCATATAAATCATAGTAAACCCAGAAATCAACAAAATGAATATCAATATTTTGGGCTGAAACAATCCAGAAAATAATTCCTTAGCTTGAATAATAATTGTGCTTGACTTCTCCTTACTCGGTATATTTTTGATAAATAATATTGAAAATAATTGGAGGAACATAATTCCAGATGCACCCCAAAATAATGCAGTCCAAGATATATTTTTTAGAAAACTCGCAAGCGGAGTAACAGTAAACACAGCAATATTTAATAGTAATATATATAAGCCCCACCCAAATGCCTCATTTTTATAATTCAAATTTTTAGATACTACCCCAAGTGTAGATGGCTTAATCATACCATATCCCAGACCAATTCCAATTATCAGTATCATAAATGACCATATCTCTCTTGCAAAAGGCAATAAAAAATATGATAATCCAACCATTAAATTTCCTAATATAAGTGTTTTCTTCTGCCCAATTCGATCCGCAATTGCCCCAAATAGCAAGGGAGAAAGATTTTGAACTATAATCCACCAAAAATAAATTATTCCCTTTGTAGTCTGTTCCCAATGAAGTCCGCCAATTGAATCTTTTTGAGCTATATATATCGGAAAATTAATTATTATTATCCACCAAGCAGCCTTCTCAAAAAATTGGACAAGATTAATATACCAATACTGGCTTGGTAATGATTTAATATTATTTATAAAATTCTTGATAAAATATTGCTTTTAACTTTAAATAAACTAATTGATGGGTCTTAAAACGCAAATTCCAGTTTGAGTTTTATGTTTTTTTAAATACAAATGCAAGGCTTCATCTATAATAACTTTATTACTTTTTGTCGATGCGTGGAACAATCGAAGTTCCCCTTTTTTATCTCTATAAGCCAAACCAGTGTGAGAAAAATCAAGCCCTTTTATATTAGTCGTAATAGCAATAATATCACCTGACTTAATCTTACTTGAAATAGATTCTACCTTACTTTTGGGAATATAAAATAATTTCTCATTATTAATACTCTTTTCAATTTTTGCAATCTTTTTTACTAATTCTATATTCGCTATTAATCTCGGATATTTTTTATAGTTTTTGGACATAAAATAAACATTCTGATTTAATAACTCACCTTTCAATTCTTTAGAAATATTTTTGATATTCCCCCTTTTTTCATTGTCTATTATCCAATCCGAAGTATAATGCAATCTCGAAACATAACCATCTAATTTTCCATCTCTGTATCTCGTATTTTCTACATTATTATATATTTTTTCAATCATCTGGCGTTTACTTTCCAAATTATCAAAACTATGAGCTATTGCTAATACATTCTCATAAAACGTAACACAGTCTAAAGCATCAGTATTTATAATGCACTTTTCCTGAACCCCAATATCTAAGGTCCCACCAAGGTATGGCACATTAATAAACTCCTTAGCAATCGGTATCATTCTTTCTTGCAAACTCAAAAGTTGTATTTTATTTTTTATACCATTTTCAATTATTTTATTTAATCTGTCTCCTTTGGCGAGGAGTACTATTGAAAATAAAAACATCAATATTATTGTTTTTTTCATCTAATTCTCATGTATCATTAAAGTTATATCCATTAGCAAATTATATATACATTTTTAAATCATTAATAAATTTTTCTAAATCACTATTTTGAATCTCAATAGTTGAAGAATTTGCACTTATGCTAAGCCGTCCTGCTTTTTGTGTTATTTCAATCCCGTTTTTGAATTCTAATGCTTGTACTGTTTCACCCTTAGATAATTCATAAAATAAGTCTGTTTCCGTTGCAACTTCAGCAGCTTCTTTTGCTAAAATATCACACTCCTCATTTAATGCAATACCAGAGTGAGCTTTTACCCATTCAAATTTGACTGTATGAGTATTATAAAGTTGTAATAGCTCTTTAAGTAAATCTAAATTTCTCACTGGCTCTCTTTTTTTTCCCTTACCCCAACCATTTTTTTCCCAAGAAAATATCCAACCCTTATTGAATGTATCACATATTAGACGGGAATCTGTTTTAATAGTTACTTCTGATGGATTATTTATTGCTTTTAGCCCTTCCACTATCGCCTTTATTTCCATCCTATTATTTGTAGTTAGAGTATATCCACCAGTGATAATTTTTTTATGCTTGCCATTGACAAGTATCGCTGCATAGCCACCTTTTCCTGGATTACCAAGGCAAGAGCCATCTGTGTAAATCGTAATCATTATTTTATTTAAGTCCATATTTTTTTACAAATATAAATTAATAAATCTCCAAATTCAACTAATTAAATGCGAATTAACTTATTCACTTTTATTTAAATCATATAAAATAGCCATCCTAACAATACAAAATTATATTAGTCTCCAAACTCCTTGGAGTAATGAAATCTATGCAATTAATTTAAAAGTCTTTTTATTCCAAGGAAATAATTATATATAATTTTCTTCAAACCCAATATTTATGGAAAGATTTATACAAAAAATAAAAAAAATTTGCATTGTAGGAATTTAATCGTATATTTGCGATTAGAAATGAGAATGACCTTAGAAAATATTGAATACAAAGAGAGTACAGAAGAATTAGCACGGTTCGCAAAAGCACTTTCCCACCCAACACGAATAGCAATTTTAAAGCATTTGAGCAGTCAGTCTTGTTGTTTTACCGGCGACTTAGTTAGTATATTTCCTTTGGCTCAATCTACTATCTCTCAACATTTAAAAGAATTAAAAGATGCAGGGCTTATCCAAGGCGAACTCAAGCCACCAAAAATTAAATATTGTATCAATAAAGATAACTGGCGTAAGGCACAAGTTTTGTTCGCCATTTTCTTCGAATAATCAATTTTAATAATTTCTGAAGTAATTTCATAAATTATATTAACTTATCGCTTTATTACGATAGATAAATACTAAACATAACTGAAATAAATAAAAATAAAGAAATAAAATTAGATAGAAATGAAAATAAAATTAAAACTACTCGACCGATTCCTAACTTTATGGATATTTCTTGCAATGTTAATCGGCGTAGCTTTGGGATACTTCTTCCCTCAAATTGCAACAGCAACCGATACATTCTCAGTTGGAGCAACAAATATTCCGCTCGCCATCGGGCTAATACTTATGATGTACCCTCCCCTTGCAAAAGTAGATTACAGTCTTGTACCATCTATATTTAGAGATTCTAAAGTAATGTCGCTTTCTTTATTTCTCAATTGGATAGTTGGTCCAATATTAATGTTTGCATTGGCAATTATATTCTTAGGCGATGAACCAGGCTATATGTCAGGACTAATATTGATTGGATTAGCTCGTTGCATAGCAATGGTTATAGTTTGGAATGATCTCGGTGGAGGTAGTCGGGAGTATGGAGCAACATTAATTGCACTAAATAGTGTGTTTCAAATTGTTACTTATAGCTTTTATGCTTGGCTTTTTATTTCCGTGCTTCCCAAATATTTTGGAGTAGAGACTTTCGATGTTGATATTTCAATCTTAGAAGTTGCAAAAAGTGTAGCAATTTATCTTGGTATTCCATTTATGGCTGGTTTTTTAAGTCGAAAATACTTAACAAAATATAAAGGGAAAAACTGGTATAATCGTAAGTTTATCCCATTTATATCACCAATAACTTTGATTGCCCTTTTAGGAACAATTATATTGATGTTTAGCCTAAAAGGCGATTTGATTATTGAGATTCCTTTTGATGTTGTAAAAATTGCTATTCCATTAATATTTTACTTTATATTAATGTTTTTCCTTAGCTTTTTCGTCGGTAAATATATGAATATCGACTATAAAAGAAACGCATCAATTGCATTTACAGCAACTGGTAATAATTTTGAACTTGCCATCGCAGTAGCCATTGCAATATTTGGAATAAATTCACAACAGGCATTTGCTGGCGTTATCGGTCCCTTGGTAGAGGTTCCAGTATTAATAGCCTTAGTAAACATTTCCCTCTGGCTCAAGAAGAAATATTATATTCAATAATAATTGTGATACATTGAAAAAAATAAAAATACTAATCTTATGCACAGGTAATTCCTGCCGAAGCCAAATGGCAGAAGGATTTTTGAATTGCGATAATCATAAATATGATAATAGACTTGAAGTTTTTTCGGCAGGCACAGAGCCAAGCTCTGAGGTACATCCAAAAGCAATCCAAGTAATGGCAGAGCTTGGAATAGATATTAGTAATAACTTCCCCAAATCAGTTGAATTATATCTTGATAATAAATTCGATTTTGTTATCACAGTTTGCGGAGAAGCAAAAGAAACCTGTCCAGTTTTTACTGGAGAAGTAATAAACAAACTCCATATTGGTTTTGAAGACCCAGCAAATGCTAAAGGATCAGAAGACGAAATACTCAATCAATTCCGCAAAATTAGAGACCAAATACGAAGTGATATTTTTAGTTTTCTTGATATGAGGAAATATTAAAACGCTAATTTTATATTATTATTGAAGTTTAATAAGTTTGGAAAATAATAATTCCAAAGGTAGACCTACTATATTATAATAACAACCACGGATTTCCTCAACAAAGACTGCCCCAAAATCATCTTGAATCCCATAAGCACCAGCTTTGTCTAATGGCGAGCCAGTGTCGATATATGCAACTATTTCCTCGTCAAATAATTCTCTAAATTTCACATCTGTTTTTTTATATGTTTTAATAATTTCATTTGTTCTGTTTACCGTTTTATTGATTATAGAAATACCTGTAAATACTTGGTGTCTATTATTACTTAATTTTTTAAGCATATAATAAGCATCAATTTTATCAATTGGTTTATTCATAATCTCACCATCGAGAACTACACAAGTATCAAAACCAATAATAATTGAGTCTACAGATTGGTTGTTAGATATAAAATTTGCTTTTTGGAATGCTAATTCAGTAACATAATTACTTGGTTTTCGTAATGATATTAGTGATTCATCAAAGTCAGAAGGACAAACCTCGAATTCGGGTACAATTAATTTGAGTAATTCTTGTCTTCTTGGCGATGCAGACGCAAGAATGATCTTTTTATCAAAATTGATTAAATTTGGGCTTGTAGACATAGAAAGACTTTGTTAATTTCTAAATACTGCTTTTGCAAATTACGGAAAGAAAATGAAAAAAATTAGCATATTAATATTTACATTTATTATAGCAACTGGGATAGCCCATGCAAATAAAATACTGATACCCATGGATTTGTCGCAAACTGACCATCTTAAATCTTATGGTATTACATATTGGGCATTGAAAAAAGGAATTACTGCCGATTGGCTTCTCAATTATAGAAGTGGTTCATTTATGTTAAATTATTCTGATGAATTGGTAGCCGAATGTAGAATAAGAGGTGTACTTTTTGAAAATATTAGTGACGAAAAGGCAAATAAAATTTATAAAGAAGTACAGGCAAAAAATGTAAATATGGACCTTGTTAAATTGGAGAAAGCACCTAAAATAGCAGTATATGCTCCTGGTGGTTCCCAGCCATGGGATGATGCGGTAAGGCTTGCACTTGATTATGCTGAAGTAGATCACGACGTGATTTACGACGAAGAAATATTAGATGGCAAATTAAAAGATTATGATTGGGTACACCTTCACCACGAAGATTTTACAGGTCAATATGGTAGATTTTGGCGTTCATATCGCACAGCTCCTTGGTATATCCAAATGGTTGCATTGAATGAGGGAATGGCTAGTAAAATGGGGTTTAAAAAGGTGTCTGAAATGAAATTAGCCGTAGCAAAAAAACTTCGTTCTTATGTTTCTGGTGGCGGATTTATGTTTGCAATGTGTTCAGCTCCTGATTCCTATGATGTAGCATTAGCTGCAGCAGGCATAGATATTTGCGAATCGATGTTCGACGGTGACCCAATGGATAAAAATGTAAACGACAAATTAGATTACACTCAAACGTTTGCCTTCGAAAATTTTAAGCTAAAAACCAATCCTAGCGAATACGAAATATCTACAATCGATATAAAGCCAGGACCCCAACATACTCCTGAACAAGACTTTTATACGCTATTTGAATTTTCTGCAAAGTATGACCCCGTGCCTACAATGCTTACACAAAATCACGCTAATATAATTCACGGATTTATGGGGCAAACTACAGCCTTTAGAAAAGAAACTATAAAAAAGAATGTTTTAATTCTTGGCGAAAGAGAGGGAACTAATGAAGTGAAATACATACACGGCACAGTTGGTAGAGGTAATTTTACATTTTATGGCGGACATGACCCTGAAGATTATCGCCACTTTTTGCACGACCCAATTACTCAGCTCAAATTACATAAAAACTCTCCAGCTTATCGCTTGATATTAAATAATATTTTGTTCCCTGCAGCAAAGAAAAAAGAGCAGAAAACTTAAAGAAGTTTTATATTAACTGTAAATTTTTCAATTTCTATTTTATTATTGTTCTAACTTCTATCTCCACCGTTCTCGATATAAATCTCTCCTCTGGAGTTTTATATGAATATACTCCTGGAGGAAATTCGTCCGAACCAACCCCTTTTACACTGACTACTTTCGCTCTTGGAGCAACCATATTTATATAGTTTTTTACCTCTTTGGCTCGATAGGCTGATAGATTTTTATTCGAATTATAATCACCCAAATTATCGCTATACCCTTTGATAAGTATTTCAGATTTTTCATCTAAATTAGAGAGGAATTTTTTTATTTCTTTTTTTATTCGATTGTCCAGTGTGGATTGGGATACTTGGAATATTGTCAATGTCAATTTCTCCACTGCTATCTGAGCAGTGTCTTTGCGAACATCAATATTAATTCTTTTTTCTTCAAAACTATTATTAATATCATGTGTTTTAAAATAGAATTCAATTGGCGATCCATCCTTGAGATTTTGTATATTTTGCCTTGTGAATTTTATCACTTCATTTACATTAGTCCCTGAATAAGTTTGATTAAATATTGGATAACCCTCTTGATGAATATTCACTTCATTAAAGCTTGGTTGTTCTATTTCATAGTCCTGTTTCTTTTTATTGTAAGGCTCGTAAGGATCATATTTTGTAACATATATTTCTCCAAGCCCTTTTACTTCTATAATTGGCGGATATATCTCCGTTGGTTCTTGCACTTTTGCTCTGTTTACTGCAAATAAAAACCCCGGACTTTTAGTGCTAATTACAACTCTTCTATTTTCTTGATATGCTTTTCTTGTTTTCGATTTGGTTAAATCTAAGGGTGAACAAGATTTGGAATCAACCTTTGCTTCAATTCTATTTGCTTCAATTTTAAATGTTTTTACTAAATAATTTTTAACTGCTAAGGCTCGCTCCAAAGCTAAGTCACATTTATTTTTTTCTGTTGTAGGGTCTATATATCCAATTGCTGTAATATTCGCACTTTGGTTTGCTAACATTCGTTGCCCAATTATATTCAGATTATTTCTGTGATAGGTAATTGGACTAGGCTCTAATGCAGTTGCATCAAAATTACTTGGGTTAAAAATTCTCTTGTACCGAGTTGGGATAAGCGAAGAGTTCTCTTCAAAAAATACATAAGGTAGTAGCGGGTAAATCTCACGTGTTATTTCAACCTTCAAATACAGAGAATCTAATTTTAACTCATTCTCATGCTCATCTTTTGCTATGAGCGTAAGATGAGTATTTTTGTATCTATACTTTTTAATCGGTTTCGATGGATCAAATTTGGCATCAATCCCTACTTTATATAAAGTATCCGTTCTAATAAATTCTGTTATTATGTATATTGTATCTACTGATTTATACTTATATTCACGAATAAGGTCAATACCTTTACTAACAAATCTACGCTTTATATAATCTTTTTTCTTTATCAATGTATCTATTTTGAAAACATCTTTGGGAACATAAATGTCTGGTTTTGGGAAATACCTAACTGATATGCCAGCACTAATAGTATTTATAGTCCAATCCAAATTGGAATGTACATTATTAAATCGATAATTAAAGTTTACATTCGGAGTAATCATCAACGATTTATCTTGCTTAAGAAGTAAATCATACCCTATCCCAATATTTATACCCATAAGTAATGGATTCATATCTGATAAAGTCGAATTTTCAAAAACGTTTCTTCTTCTGCCAGTAGATTCCCCTGTTTCCTCATCAACGAATACACCACGATTATTAGGATTCGTAATTTCCTCTTTTTGGTCATAATTCGCATTAATATTCATTGCAAGACTGACGCCGAGTTTGAAACTAAAATCTTTGTATTGGTATAAACCATAAGGATTTATCTCCACATAACCCAATCTCGTATCCAGATAGTGCGTTGAGACTCCATCTATTAACTCATTGCCAATTCGAATGGGAATAATCTCATCTACTTCCAATAGACCACCTAATGTTGAGTAATTTAGATTTGCACCAATAGATATTTTTTTTGCAATAGGTAGTTCATAATAAAGTCCAAATGCAAGACCAAGACCAGAGCCAGACTCGAAATTTGGACAACAATTTGGAACTCCTGGCAATTTATTGAAATTTGCAGTATGGATATTATAATTCAAAAACGAAGATAGACCATAATTTACTCTTGTAGTATCACTATTTTGAGCATGAATTAATGAAAATTGTGAAAATATGAGTAAAAATAAGATTGCTAATAATTGGGAAAAAATGGTTTTTGTCGTTAATTTCATATTCTCGGAGTTTTTGTATTATAATATTTGCTAATAGCAAAATTAATGTGCAAAAATTAAGCCACACTTATATTATAATATAAAGATGGACTCACTAGAAAAGAAAAACCGCTTCATTTTGCTAATCATTAAAGTGAGTCCATTTTTGATGGAGTATTTTATAAATACAAGAATATGACACTTATTGCCAGGTTTAGTAACAGTTTTTTTTGTTAATTTTAAATGATAGTTATTTTCATCATTCAAATTAATAATAGTTTTATTTTTATACATTAGTTCTCTTTAAACAAAGAAATACCCTATTTTTTTTAAATTATTAAATAAAACAAATAATAATTAAGAAAAAAATAAATAGTTTTTCTTAAATTTGTATGGAAGTAATTTAGAATCAAGGAAACAGTGATGAGTGATGTAACTTGGCTTATAGCAAAGGAATATACTGATATTAAATACCATAAGTTTAATGGTATTGCGAAGATAACAATAAATAGACCAGAAAAAAGAAATGCTTTTCGTCCACTTACTGTAAAAGAGATGATGGAGGCACTTTATGATGCGAGAATGGATACGGAAATTGGAGTCATTATTTTAACTGGCGAAGGTGAGAAAGCATTTTGTAGTGGTGGCGATCAAAGTATTAGAGGAGACTCTGGGTATTTGGAAGAAGGCACTTCTACTCATCATCTAAATGTATTGGATTTTCAAAGACAAATACGAACTTGCCCCAAACCTGTAATTGCAATGGTGGCAGGTTACTCTATTGGTGGCGGACACGTATTACATCTTATTTGCGACTTGACAATTTCATCTGATAATGCTATTTATGGTCAGACTGGTCCAAAAGTTGGTTCATTTGATGGAGGTTATGGGGCTTCATATATGGCAAGGATTGTGGGACAGAAAAAAGCAAGAGAAATTTGGTTTTTATGCCGTCAATATAATGCGAAAGAAGCCTTGGAAATGGGATTGGTAAATACAGTAGTCCCCTATAAAAACTTAGAAGAAGAAACTATAAAATGGTGTAATGAAATATTAGCTAATTCACCTATGGCTATCAGATGCTTGAAATCCGCTTTGAATGCTGATTGTGATGGACAAGCTGGATTGCAAGAATTAGCTGGTAATGCCACTATGTTATATTATATGTCTGAAGAGGGGCAAGAAGGACGTAATGCTTTTAATGAAAAGCGAAAGCCTGATTTCTCAAAATATCAGAGACAACCTTAATGCTAAAAAAAGCAGAAATATATGAGTTCGAAATAAATTTGAATACTCCAATTCAAATGTTTGGACATACTTTTTCAGCCCGAAAAGGGCTTCTGCTGTACCTTTATGAAAAAAATGGAAGAGTTGGAGTTGCGGAATGTATGCCGTTACATGGATTAAACTCTGAGACTTTAGAAGAAGCAAAGGGAAAATTAATTTGGAGTTTAGAAAATCAAAAATTCAAATCAAATATTACTTCAGTTGAGTACGCTTTGGACTCTGCACACTATCAATTGAATAAGAATTTTGATTCTAAATATGCCCAAATATTTAATAATGGAAAAACAAGTTTGAAAGTTCAAGCATTAATGAGCTCTAACTCCAATGATTTAAACAAAGAAATTGCTTATGTTTTTGATAATAAATTTACTGAAGTTAAATTGAAAATCGGTAAAAAATCAGTTGATGATGAGATTTATTTGATTAATGAAATATGTAGAAAAGGGAAGGGTAAATTTAAGTTGAGACTTGATGCAAATAAGTCGCTTAAATTAGAGTATGCAGTGGAGTTAATTAATTCTATAGATAAAAGTATGATAGAATATATCGAAGAGCCATTGATACATAATTATGAACTAAATAGATTTTATAGGCGAACAAAAATCAATATTGCATTAGATGAAAGCTTATTTGAGATTATGCATATCAATCAATATGACAAATATGAGGGAGTAATAGCTTATATTATAAAACCTAATATGTGGGGTTCTCTTGGCAAACTATATACATTGATTATTTTAGCTAAACAACATAATATTAAACCGATTTTTAGTTCTCCATTTGAATCTGGTTTTGGAATATATTGGCAGTCGATAATTAATAAAATGTTTTATAATCCAGTTACTTCACTGGGTTTGGACACATACAAATTCCTTGAAAATGATATTCTCAATAACAATTTAGAGTATAAAAATAACAGGCTTATAATAAATGAGATTTCTTCATTATCGAAGTTGGTAAATAAGGAAAGGTTAAATATGATTTATGAGTATGAATATTGATGATATAAATCTATGGCAGTGCGAGAATCAATTTGATCCCGAACAATTAATTACTTGTATATATCACATTAATGAGTTTTTTAAAGAATTTGATATTGAGCTGAATCATAAAATTGCTATAATTTCAAGAAATAATATATATATGGCATTATTATATTATACGATTACTGAGATGGGTTATGTATTTGTACCAATTAATTATAATTATCCAAATGATTTAATAAAAGAGTTAATTTTAGAAAATGATATTGATATTATTATTTATGAAGAGAAGTTTGAAAATAAAATAACAAAATCAATAAGGAATTTGCTTTCTTTTAAATTAGAAAATATAAAAGACTTAGTTGACAATATTAATTTTGTAAAAAATTATAATATATTAACGAGAAGAAATCAAGCAAAATTTTCAACTATAATTTTTACATCTGGTTCTAGCTTCCAAAAACCAAAAGGAGTAGTACACCATCTTGATCATCATTTAAATAGTGCCTTAAATTCATCAAAGAATATCAAATTTGAATATGGAGACCGATGGTTATTAACCTTGCCTTTATATCACATTGGTGGGTTAGCAATATTAAATAGGATGACTTTAAATCATGCTGGTGCTGTGTTTCCTGATGAAAACTTGAGTTTAATTAATAATATAGAAAAATATAAGATTACTCATATTTCACTCGTCGCAAGTCAATTTTCAGAATTATTATCAAAAAAAGAGAATGTAAAAATTTTAAGTAAATTAAAAGTAATACTTTTAGGTGGCTCTGCAATTCCAGATCCTTTAATCGAGCTTGCTTACAAAAATAAACTAAAGATTTTAACGAGTTATGGATCCACTGAAATGGGTTCACAGATATGCACAAGTGAGCCAAGTGCAACACTTGAACAATTAAAAAAATCTGGAAAAATATTGGATCAAACAGAAATTATGATAGATGAGAATAGTGAAATTTTAGTAAGAGGAAATTCATTGTTTTACTGTTACTACGATAAAGAAAAAATTAATAAGTTTGATAAGCCTGTGATTGGCATGAAAAAAGATTGGTTTAAGACAAATGATAGAGGTGTTATCGATTCAGATGGTTATCTTCGAGTATTAGGCAGAATTGATAATATGATAATATCAGGTGGCGAAAATATTCAACCAGAAGAAATAGAAAAAGTAATTAACAGTTATATAGGTATAGAATCTAATTTAGTAATACCCATTGAAGATGATAAGTGGGGACAAAGACCAGTTGCATTTATCAAAACAAAAATCAACTTCAACGAAACAAAGTTTTTAGATTATTTAAAAAATAATTTACCAAAATACTCAGTTCCAGATATCTATATTAATTGGTCAACAGAAAAAAATAAATTAGGATTTAAAGTTAATAGGGCTTTTTTCAAAGATTTATTAAAGTCCAATGATTATGAAGTATTGTTTACCAAAAATCAGACATAAATTAATTTGAACAATTAATTTTTATTAAAAATTTTATCACATTGATTATAATGAAAATGAAAAAATACTTTTTAACTTCCTTACTTATTTGCATAATGCTATCTTGCAATAATAAAAATGAAAATACTCTAAAAAATAAAAATACAGAAATGCCTCAACCTATAGCAAAAAAAATCAGAAAAGAACTAACTAATCATGAGAATACTCGCATTGATAATTACTATTGGCTCAATCAAAGAGATAACAAAGATGTGTTAGATTATGTTGCTCAAGAGAATAGATATTATCGTGATAAACTTAAAACGACTGAAAGTATGCAAGATACTTTATATGACGAAATAGTCTCCAGAATGAAACAGGAAGAATCTTCTGTGCCATATAAATCAAATGGATATTTCTATTACAACAGATATGAAAAAGGTAAGGAATATAGTATTTCTTGTAGAAAAAAAGAGAGATTGGATGCGGCAGAAGAAATATTTTTAGATGAGAATATTGAAGCTCAAGGTAAGAAATATTATGCAGTTGGCGGAATGTCTATTAGTAGAAATAATAAAATATTGGCATATAGTACAGATACTGTTTCAAGAAGAATTTACACTATTTATTTTAAAAACTTAGAAACTGGTGAGTTGCTTGAAGATAAAATACCAAATACTGCTGGACATTGCGTTTGGGCGAATGACAATAAAACAATTTTTTATAGTGAAAAAGATCCTACCACATTAAGGGAATATCGTGTCAAGAAGCATACACTTGGTACGAATACCAAACAAGACGAAATCATATTTACAGAAAAAGATGAAACATTTAATTTATCAATTTCTAAGTCAAAATCGAAACAATATATATGGCTTATTTCTTATAGTACATTGTCTTCTGAATATCAATATATTGATGCGAATAATCCAAAAAGCAAACCAATATCTGTGCTTCCACGTGAAGAAAATCACGAGTATTCGGTCGCCCATTTGAAAGATTATTTTTATATAACTACAAATTGGAATGCTAAAAATTTCAAATTAATAAAAACGAAAATTTTGGACACAAAAAAGCAAAACTGGATTGATGTAATCCCACACCGAAGCGATGTATTGCTTGAGGAAATTGAGTTATTTAATGATTATATCGTTGCTGACGAAAGAAAAAATGGTCTTACAGAGATAAAAGTAATAGATTTAAAAAATAATATCGAACATTATTTAGACTTTGGTGAACCTGCATATTCGGCTGGTATTTCTATAAATACGGAGTTTGATTCGAAAGTCCTTAGATATGCTTATAATTCATTGACCACTCCGCCTTCAACTTTTGATTATGATATGCGAACTAAAGAGAAAACATTACTCAAAGAGAAAGAAATATTAGGTGGTTTTGATAAAAATAATTATAAAACTGAACGAGTGTTCATCACTGCCAGAGATGGAGCAAAAGTACCAATATCAATTCTATATAAAAAAGGAATTAAATTAGATGGGTCAAGCCCACTATTATTATATGGCTATGGGTCTTATGGTATCACTATTGATGCAAGTTTTTCTTCAGATAGATTCTCCTTAATTGACCGAGGTGTCATTTATGCAATAGCTCATATTCGTGGTGGTGAAGAGCTTGGAAGACAGTGGTACGAAGATGGGAAGTTATTGAAAAAGAAAAATACATTTACAGATTTTATTGACTGTGCTGAATACCTTATAAAAAATAATTATACAAGCCCTAACAAGTTATTTGCTTATGGAGGCTCAGCAGGCGGATTACTTATGGGTGCAGTTATGAATATGCGTCCAGATTTATGGGCAGGAATTATTGCAGCCGTTCCATTTGTTGATGTAGTAACGACAATGCTTGACGAATCAATACCGCTCACAACTGGAGAATACGATGAATGGGGCAACCCAAATAAAAAAGAATATTACGACTATATGTTATCATATTCACCAATCGATAATATAGAAGAAAAGGATTACCCAAATCTGCTTATCACTACTGGATACCATGATTCTCAAGTCCAATATTGGGAACCTTTGAAGTGGATAGCCAAACTAAGAGACAAAAGAACAAATGATAACTTATTACTATTATACACCCAAATGGAAGCAGGACATGGTGGGACTTCTGGCAGATTTAAGCGATTTAAAGAAACTGCATTGAAGTACGCATTTTTACTATATGTTCTTAAGTTAAATAAGTGATATTATAATTTATAAAGTTTCGGATACACTAACATCTTATTCAATTGTATACTTAATCTTCTTACCATTATTTAGATGATTAATCAATTAAGTAAGACTGGCGAAACAGGATATTTATCCGTAATACTCAAAGCCTTCACCTATATTCGCATAGAAGCGATACTCTAAGCTGGATGCTTTTTTTGATATGGAGAGGTGGAAGTACATTAATATTTTTCCACCTTCAACTTATTCTTTTCTATTAGTCTATTAGTTATAGTATATACATCATCTTTTGTATATTTAGTATCTCCAATGAATTGTCTCCATTTTTCAATATCAGATTTCAACAATTGAAAATCAGTAACAAACAATTCTATTAAATCCATTTGAGAAATTTCTAATTCATAAATAGAAGACTCGTAATCTGCATCTAATTTGATAGTTATTTTTTGATTATCTGGAAAATCTCTGAAATGTCTAAGTGAACTAGAGATGAGTTTCTTTCTCGCATAGTAATCTGTATTAGCATATCCTTTTTTGAAGTATATTATCTGGTCGTTGTATGAAGATTTTTCAATATCAGCATAGGCTGAGTTCTGTTTTATCCTTTTGTAGAATTCAGCTTCCGTGTACATTAAGTTGCGAATGTTATAATCGAAACATTCATCCAAGCTCTTAAATAAATCATATTCTTCATCGAAGCTAATAACATCAATTAAAATATCATCATAATTTGCTCTATTAGTAGCACCTTTAGACGCTCCTGTCTTTACAATTAAAATTCCGTGATTTATACCAATATCCTGTAGCATCCCATGAAAGCTATCTACTACTTTTACATCTATATTTTTCTTATAGTATTTGCATTCGATAATCGTGTCATCATTAAAATCAATGTTGCCCTTCCTTATCAGAATATCAACTTGACGCTCAATACCACTTCTGTTACCTTTTAGCTTTCGGTTATGAAATATCTCCAAATCTGGATATTTCTTAGCTAGATAGTTATAGATTTTAATTTCATATTCTGTACCAATTTTCTTATTACTCATACCTAACCCACTACTGGATATTCTACATTCGGATTAAACGATAACATATTCTGGCGCATGGTATGATTCCTTTGAGTGCCACACGAAGCAGGCTTAATCATATCAAGCCCATACTTGGCATTAATGCCATCTAATGCAGTAATTACACTCTTGTGGTCTTCATGCTGGATACTGTCAAATAGTGAGTCTTGCACACCATCAGCATTTGTAATATGGTCAGCAATTACACCAGCTTTCATATATCTGAAGTCAGGCTTATAAATGCTCTTCAAGGCAACATCCACCACTTGTGAAAGCATTAGGCTACTATTAGTCGAAACGTTCAATGTGATGACTCTATTGCGTGCGTATTGTGGTTCGTTCTTATGTGGGTTAGTATGTATAAATACACGGATAATCTTCGCCACAGAGTTCTGCTTACGTAACTGTTCACCTACTCGATTGGCATACTCACTCACTGCTTGACTAAGCTCTGAGTAGTCAGTAATCAGCTTACCAAATGAACGAGAGTATAGTATTGATTTCTTAGGTTTAGACTCCAGAACTATATCATGGATACGATGTCCTTTAAGCTCTTGGACTAATCTAAGTCCCTCTACAGTCATTTGCTTCTTAACCCATTTTTCAGGTGCTTGCGTTAGATCATAGGCG
>Ga0316208_1000863_pt1 | contig 32576 bp, 16 predicted proteins | sample 3monopyrite_MG_FD_204944 | JGI IMG/M metagenome (GOLD analysis project Ga0316208, IMG submission 204944) | Microbial mat bacterial communities from mineral coupon in-situ incubated in ocean water Damariscotta River, Maine, United States -... | ecosystem: Environmental > Aquatic > Marine >...
GCGCGAGGGCTCTACAAAGCCGAACGCTGGCTGCAGGCCGAGGAAGCGTTTCTCAAATTTCGGTCCGAGTATCCGAAGCATGAGCAGATTCCGTTTGGGGTCCTCTATCTGGGGTTGTCACAGATTCAGCTTGAGAAACACGCGGCAGCCCGTGAAACGCTCGATGGGTTCATTCAAAAGTACCCTCAGAACAGTGACGTCGCTCACGCGAAGTACCGTGTCGCCGAGTGCAGCTACTATCTTGATGAACTGGCACGCGCGGAGAAAGATTTCGCCAGCTGTCTGAAAGAGTTCCCGAAAGATCCGTTCCGTGAGTACGCCCTGTTCTATCTTGGCGACACTCAGCGACGTCTTGGTCACGCTAAAGAAGCCGTCGCCAGCCTGCAGGCCTCGCTGACTCTGTTTCCTCAGGGACGGATGGCTGTCGAAGCACGCTTCGGTCTCGCTCAAGCCACCGAAGCGAACGGCGATGCGGCCAAAGCGTTGTTGCTGTACCGCGAAGCGGCCAAGGGGACGCAGGCTGATCGGGGCGATGCCGCTCAGCTTGCGCTGGCCAATCTTCTGTTCGAACAGAAAAAGTATCACGAAGCAGTCACCGAATACGAAGCTGTCCGAACGCGTTTTCCTGAAAGCCGGCTTGCATCCGTTGCAACTCTGAATGCGGGTTTCGCCCTTTACCAGAACAACGATTTCTCGAACGCTCTTGGCAAGTTCGACGCCGCAGAGTCAGCACCCACGCAGGCGATCAAAGCGGGTTATTGGAAGGGGCTCACGCTGAAGGCACTGCGAGACTACTCAGCAGCCGCGGAGGTCTTGACCGAGATCGAGAAGAAAGCCGGCGAAACGCCAATCGCCGAGTCCGTTGTTTATCAGCTGGCAGACTGTCAGTTTCGGTCCGGCCAGATGGCCCAGGCTGAATCCAGCTTTCTAAAGGTGACACAGAAGTGGCCGATGGGACAGTTCGCCGATCACAGTTTGTACTTCGCGACCGAGTGTATTCTTGAATCCGCTCGCACTGCCGAGCCCGAGGTAAAAACCGCTCGCCTGAAGGAAGCCGAGCTGCTGCTAAACAAGTTCGATCGAGACTACGGAACCAGCAAGATTCGGTTGTCGCATAAGTTGCAGGAGGGGCAGTTCCTGATGCTGCGAGCGACTGCCGAAGACATGAAGAAAGCCGCGGAGCTCTACGACGCCGTTCTGAAGGCGACGCAGCGACCGCAAACTCAAGCCGAAGCACGGTACCAACTCGCACGAGTCCGGCAGGAACAGGGCGACAGTCGGGGGGCACTCGAAGCCATCGCTCCGTTGGCTGAGGCAGTGATCAAAGAACCAAAGACCGGACTGCCCGAGTCGCTGATACTTTATGCCTACCTCTCGCTGAACGCAGCCAAACCCGACGATGCGATGAATTCTGCAAGCAGCTACCTGCAGCATCACCCCAAAGGCCCGCTTCGAGATCAAGCGTGGTCGCATCTGGCAAACGCCGCCGCAAACACTCGCGACTGGACGGTCGCCGACAAAGCCGTCAGCAGTCTGCTCAGCGACCATCCGGAAAGCCCGCTCGTCTCGCGGACCATCCTGAACGTGGCGGAAACCGCCTACGAAGCCAAGCACTGGCAAGCGGCGGGACGGTTCTTCGAAACGGTGCTTTCGCCTGGACCGGATTCGCCGTTCCACGCCCCCGCTCTTTCAGGGCTCGCCTGGAGCAAGCTTCAGCAAATGGACTACGAAACGGCAGCGCAGCGTTTTGGGCAATTCATCAAAGAACACGCGACACACGCTCTGGCTCCGGAAGCTGGATTCATGGTCGGCGATGCCCTGTTACGAGCCACAAAGATTAAGGAATCCGCGACCGCGTTCGAAGCCGCGTACACGAAGTTCGCTCCTCATGAGCAGGCATTTCTCGCAGGACTTCAGGCCGCTCGGCTCCAGGCACGACTGAAACAAGTCGACGAGGCCAACCGAATCTATACTGCTGTCGACGGTCAATTCTCCAAACGACCGGAACACGACCAACTTCTCAACGAATGGGCCCTGGTCCTCTACGAGGCGGAACGGTACGTCGAAGCCGACGAACTGTTTCGCAGAATCACCAACGAACATCCCGACAGCACCGTCGCCGACAACGCCCGATTCAGTCTCGCCGAAAGCGATCTCGTCAACGGCAAGGTGCAGGTCGCGAGAACCTCGTTCGCAGCCTTGGCCACTGATGAGAAAGCTGACGCCGAAGTTCGCGAGGATTCACTGTTCCGCATCATCGGAATCGATGCCGACGCTGAGCAGTGGAAAAACGTCGCCGTCTCGACTGACGCGTTCACAAAACAATTCGCCGAGAGCCGATACAAATCCGACGTCCAGTTTTATCGAGGCAATGCTCAGCTCAACCTCGGTGACTTCGCGACCGCCGAGCAAATTCTCTCAGAACTTGCTGACCAGGCCAGTGATCCATCCGTTGGCCAAAGCGCGTGGGTTGGTCACCTGTGGGCACTGCTTGCCGAGTCGCAGGTTCGACAGAAAAAGTACGACGCCGTCATCGCGACAGCGGAAACGGCTCGCGCATGGAAAGTCGATTCACCAACACACTACATGCTCGACGAAGTCGTAGGACGAGCCTGGAAGAATCAGGCGAAGTTCACCGAAGCGACCGCCGCGTTCACACGAGTGATCGAGTCAAAGTCGGGCAGCCGGACCGAAACCGCTGCGAAGGCACAATTGATGCTCGCCGAAATTCACTTCCTGCAGAAGAAGTATCCGGAAGCCCGCGACGGCTACTTGAAGGTTTATTTTCTTTACAAATTCCCTGAATGGCAGGCGCCGGCGTTATTCCAGGCCGGTCAATGTGAAGAATTGATCGCCTCCAAAGAGAGTCTCGACGGAGCCCGCAAGTGGTATCAGACCCTGCAGAAAGAGTTTGGTGAGACAGATTTTGCCAAACGAGGCGCAGACCGATTGAAGAAACTCGGCAGTGCGTCCTGACGCCAAACCTTGACGGTTAACCAGGACCTGCTGGCTCGGCGGGCTGAGACCTTGTTGGGAACTTTTCACTGATCCAACTCAGAATTCTGTCGACGATGAGAGAAACAGCACATTCCGTCGCAAGAACGGATCGAGGTTGCTTCATGCGTCCGTCAAACAACTCAATTCTCAAGGTCGTTGGCCTGCGTCGCCCGGCATTCATTGCCAGCATGGCGATCGTCGTTGCGTTTCTGGTCAGCAGTGTCCGAGCCCAGGATACCGGCCCGACTCCAATTCCTTCATTGCCGGTTGCAGAGACGCCCGAAGCGGGCACATCATCGGAATCGGTGGCCGCTGACGAAGCAACGGTCAAGTCAGGCATCCCAACACACCCCGTCGAAATCATCGAACAGATGAACGGCTGGCTGGTTCCGTTTCTCCTCGCGTCGGTCATCTCAGTGTGGTTCACAATCGAACGCGTCGTCGTACTTCGTCGATCGCGAGTGATCCCTCGAAGCTTCGTAGAGCCGTTCCTGGAGAATCTCCACAAAGGCAAACTCGACTCGGCCACAGCGATCAGCCAATGCAGAAAGAACGACAGTCCCGTCGCCGCCGTGTTTTTACACGGGGTTGAGAAATGGGGCCGACCGAGCGTTGAAGTCGAACAGGCTGTCATCGACGGCGGCGAACGTCAAATCGGCCATCTTCGCCGGCACCTTCGAGTTCTCAATGGCGTCGCCACGGTGACGCCACTGCTGGGGCTCCTGGGAACGGTCGTCGGCATGATCCAGGCGTTCAACGATATCGCCAGCGCCGGAGCGATGGGCAAGGCAGACCAACTGGCGGTTGGCATCGCGATGGCGTTGCTCACTACTGCGTTCGGACTGGCGATCGCGATTCCGTCGCTCATTATGTACATGTATTTGTCCGGGCGAGTCGAAGCTCTCGTCATGGAGATGGACGAACTCTCCCAGAAGGTCGTGCGGCAAGTTTCCGCCGAAGGGCTCGCCGCCCGGCCCACGCCGAAATCCCGCCCGCGAACAACACCTTCGCCCGAGCCATCCGAAGCGGTTGCCTGACACGTGTCAATGTGTGCCACTGGCTCTGCCAGTGCTATTTAGGATCGGCGTTCACTGGAAACTCGGCACTGGCAAAGCCAGTGGCACACGGCGAATGAAAATGCTGGGGGTAGTCAGCGTTTGCCGAATCCGCCGCCGCCCGGAGTTTCGATCGTCAGAACATCGCCCACGGAGACGTCGAGCTGCATCTTTCCAGGCAATTGTTCCTCCGTCTCCGAACCGCTTTTTCGCAACCGGTTAACACCGATTTGGCCGGGCTCGCCTCCTTCAAGGCCGAACGGTGCATAGTCACCTCGACGCTCGGTCAGAAGCGAAACTGTAAGCGGCTTCAGGAATTCGATGCGACGGACGATTCCGTCTCCGCCTCGCTTTCGCCCTGCCCCACCGGATCCGCGACGAATTGAAAACTCGTGCAGCCGAACGGGGTATCGCCGCTCGATGACTTCCGGATCCGTCAGCCGCGTGTTCGTCATGTGAGTATGCACGGCGTCTGCACCGTCGGCGTCTTTCGTCGCTCCACTGCCGCCGCAGATGGTCTCGTAGTAGCCGAAGCTGCTGTCTCCGAACGTCAGGTTGTTCATCGTTCCCTGACTGGCCGCGGCGACGTTCAAGGCGCCGAGCAGAACATCCACGACCCGTTGCGATGTCTCGACGTTGCCGCCAACGATTGCCGGGCATCGTTCAGGGTCGTCGTCGGCTCGCGGATTCAGCAGACATTCAGGCAGAACGATTTCGATGGGCTCCAGCACTCCGCTGTTGAGCGGGATGTCCTCGTTGATCAAACACCGGAACGAATACATGACCGCCGCCGTGACGATGGCTTTGTTAGCGTTGAGATTCGACGAGAGCACCGGACCAGTGCCCGTAAAATCGACAGTTGCACGATCACCGGCAACGACAATTCGGACGGAGATCGGCGAGCCATCGTCGAGATGATCAACTCGCGAATACTCGCCATCCGAGATCTGTGACAGCGACATTCTCATCTTCTGACTGGCCGCCTGCTGAATTCGCTCCATGCACGCTCGAACCATGCTCAACGAATATCGACCGACCAGCTCTTTCAACTGTCGGACTCCTGAACCGTTGGCGGCGACCTGTGCGGACACATCCGAAATGTTGTCTTCAACCGATCGGCTCGGCCATTCGCCTGACAGGAGCAACTCTCGAAGTTCGTCCTCCCGCGACACTCCACCATCCACGAGGTTGAAGCAGCGGATTAGAACTCCTTCTTCCGCGAGCGATATCGAGAACGGCGGCATGCTGCCTGGCACAATCCCACCGATTTCAGAATGATGAGCCCGGCTGGCGGTCAGAAAGATCAGCTCGCCTGTTACCTCGTCATGCACAGGAGTGATGACCGTCACGTCGGGAAGGTGCGAGCCTCCTCGAAACGGATCGTTCGTCACGTAAACGTCGCCCGGCGACATGTCCGTCACATCGGTGAGGAGCCATTTTACCGTTTCGCTCATCGCACCAAGGTGGACTGGAATGTGCGGCGCGTTGACGACAAGGTCACCGGTCGGCGTGAAGATGGCACAACTGAAATCGAGGCGTTCCTTAACGTTGGTCGAAAACGACGTCATCTGAAGCGTGACGCCCATTTGCTCGGCAATGGCGGCGAAGAGGTTGTTGAAAATTTCCAGCGTCACGGGGTCAATGTCTGCGGCTGTGTAGTCGCTCGATTCGCCGGTCAACGTTGTTGGGTTGCCTGACAACTGTCCGCTGTCCGAGATCAGAATTTCGCCCCGGCCGAGAATGCTCGCCGAGAATCCGGGTTCGATAACGACGGTGGATGTCGGCTCGCAAACGATTGCCGGGCCGTCAAAGTGATCACCAGGCTGGAGCTGAGCCCTCGTAAACACCGGAGTCTCAACCGGCTCGCCCTGAAAATACGCGGTCGCCAATTCGGCGGAAACAGGAACACGGTCAATGAGTGGTTGAGGTGAGTCGGGTGGTTCGGGCATTGTGCCAACCACTTCCACACGCGCCGCGACAATCTCAAAATCGCGTCCGGAGTGGCAGTAGCCATAGCGTTCCCTGTGAAGTGCCTCGTAGGCGTTCTGCCATTTCCCATCGGACGGTTCAGGCACGTTGATTGTCGATTCAACGCCAAGATACCTCAGATCGAGACTTCTTCGCGGCCGTGAAATGCGATCATCGGGAACACCTTCAGCCTGCACTTCCTGCCGAGCTTCGGCGGCCAATTCGACGAAGCATTCACCGACAGACTGAGGCAGAGACTGTCCGTGCCAGCCTTTCAGAATTGAACGTTCAGAGAATCGCCGCACGTCAGCCAGCCCAATTCCGAACGCGCTGAGAATTCCGGCGAAGGGATGGACGAGAACGTTTTTGATGCCCAGTTCAGAGGCCATCGCGCAGGCATGTTGAGAACCTGCTCCTCCAAAGCTGACCAGAGCGTACTCAGCCGGGTCAAAGCCCTTTGCCACAGAGATTCGCCGCAGAGCCCGCACCATGTTGGCGTTGGCGATCTTTCGGAACCCTTCTGCCAGTTCGACCGGTTGATACTTCGTGCCGAGTGGCGACTCTGCGATTTCATCACACAGTCGAGTCAGCCTTGAGTCGACAGCGGACACATCCAGCGGAAATGGAAAATGCTGCGGCAACACTCGGCCGAGAAACACGTTGATATCGGTCACGGTTAACGGTCCACCTCGACCGTAACATGCCGGGCCCGGATCGGCACCGGCACTCTGCGGGCCGACAAACAATCGAACCCCATCAAAACCACAGACGCTGCCGCCACCAGCAGCCACGGTTTCGATCGCCAGCATCGGCGCGACGATTCGGACACCCGCCTTCTGAGTCTCAAACTCAAGCTCGTACCGGCCGTCGAAACGTGAGACGTCGGTGCTCGTTCCGCCCATGTCGAAGCCGAGTGACTTCTCGAATCCGGCTTGACGAGCGACTCGTGAAAAGCCGATCACGCCGCCGGCCGGCCCGGACAGGATGCTGTCTTTCCCGACGAATTGATCGGCGTCAACCAGACCTCCGGCCGAGGTCATCATTCTTAGCGTGCTGTCGCCGAGAGATTTTCGTAGTCGCTCCACATAGTCGCGCAGGATCGGATTCAAGTACGCATCTGCAACGGTCGTATCGCCGCGCGAGACAATTCGAATGAGCGGTGACAAACGACTCGACGTGCTGATTTCGGTGAAACCAGTTTCGCGAGCAATCTTCTCAACGATTCGCTCGTGTTCGCTGTTCGCAAACGCGTGCAACAGGCAAATCGCGATTGACTCAACGCCGGTCAAGCGAAGCTGCTTCAAACTCGCCCGAACATCCTCTTCGGTTGGCGATTTGAGCACGCCGCCGGAAGAGTCCATTCGCTCATCAATCTCGACGGTCTGTTCAAACAGGGGCTCCGGTTTCTGAATCGCCAGATCGAACAACCGCGGGCGATCCTGGTTTCCGATCAGCAGAACGTCGCGAAACCCTTTCGTCGTGATGAAAGCCGTCCGCGCTCCGGTTCGAGTCAAAAGTGCATTTGTGCCGCGAGTTGTGCCCAGTCGGACAGACACGCGAGGAATCGAGTCTTCGAGCGACAGATCCATCGCTCTCCGGATGGCGAGAATCGGAGCTTCCTCCCCGGCGTCCAGTTCGTACCGCGTGCCTGGTGTGACGTGCGGCGGAAGAAGTTGCTCGACTCCCAGTAGCCCGTTGGTGCCTTGTGACTTGCGGACTCGGGCGGTGTGACTCGTGTGGCCCGAGTCGCTCAGGAATCGAATCGTATATCCCGCCCAGAAACCGTCGGGATCACCGACTCGTCCAGCATCGACAATTCGGTCAGTACCCGAAATCTCCTCAACGATTCCCTTTGTGATTCCGGAACTGAGAACTTTCAGCGTCGACACCGAATTGTCGGGGCGTCGGTAAATGCAGTCGGTAAAAGTGCCACCAACATCGATCCAGAATTCCCACTCAGCAGCCATTCGAATTCATCCAGTCCATTTTGTGTTTCAATTCCCGCAAGCGTTCAGGGTTCGAGATCGTCATCACTCGGCCACGTCAGGGCCGACACACGCCAGCCGCATCGAGAAGTAGTGCGATTCCAGAATCGCGCGGTCATTGGTGTCTCGAACTCGTCGCCAGACTTCGGACATCATCGCCTCAACGCGGGTTTGCTGTTCGGGGCTGGCCGCCAGATTCGTCATTTCGAACGGGTCCTCGGCGAGGTTGTACAACTCGTCAAAGTCGAATCCGTTGAACACAAACTTCCAGTCATCCTGCCAGAGAATACGCTGCATCAGCGGAAACCGTGTCCCGTGATACTCGGCATAGCCCGTTCGAAACTCTTCCGGGACATCGTCAGGCTTTGTCAGCAAAGATGCGAAGCAGCGCGAGTCCGGTGTTTCAATCGGATGCGTATCGCCGATGCTGCAGATCGTGGTTCCGACATCCGCGATGCTGACCTGAGCATGGCATTCAGCGCCCGGTTTGATTTCCGGCCCGGCCATGATGAGGGGGACTCGGTAGATCTCCTCAAACGGTCCGAAGTTATGAGCATCGAAGCCGTGGGCACCGACATAACGCCCATGGTCGGCCAGGAAAATAATAACCGTGTTGTCGAGCTGCCCGGCCACTTCCAGTTGGTCCGTCAACTGTCCGACCATCTGGTCGATTTCCGTAATCCGAGCAAGATAGCAGGCTCGAGCGTTTCGCCAGTGTTCCTCGGAAATGTCGCGGCCGATGCGTTGTTCACGCTGATAAATGTTCGGTCGATCCGACATGTCGTCGAAGAAGTTTTCCGGTAGCGGCAGCGTCGCTGAATCGTACTTGTCAAACGCTTCGCGACCGGCGACCAGTGCTTCATTCGGTTCCGAAAAACTGACGCAGCAACACCATGGGTCAGGCTGAGCCATTCGCTCGTTCAGAAACTGTTCTGCATCGGCGACGGTCAAGCCGGGGTACCGATCGTGCAGAGGTGTATCGGTGACTCCCCAATGCAGAATCTTTTTGTAGCCACGCGGACCTTCGACGTAGCCGGTCAGTGATTCATTCAGTTCGAAGGTCGGGGGGCCCGCTTGACCTCGACCGAGGTTCTTAACGTGGGCGGCTCCCTTCACAACGCTTTCCTGCCAACCGAAGCGAGCCACGTCCTGCGACCGTTCGATGTGCCACTTACCGAAGTAGCCCGTGCGGTACCCGACGTCGGACAAATTCTGCGCGAAGTGTTGATACTCAGTGCGCAACACGCATTGGTCGTGGTCGCGTCCGTGCTCGACTTCCAGAACGCCGTGAGTGTGCGGCAACTGCCCGGTCATCAGGCTGGCCCGAGCAGGCGAACACGTTGGGCACGTTGTGTGAGCATTCCGAAAACGAACTCCGCGACTTGCCAGTGCCTCCAGGTTCGGAGTGAGACACGGGTGCTCGGGCAGGACCGTGTCCGACTGCATTCCGTCCGCGATCACAAGAAGGATGTTCGGTCGTTGCATGTTTCTTTCGCATTTCCGTGCCACTTGAGTCTGACGGGTTCAGGCCGTGAACAGTCACGACGCGATCAGCAACCAGACTCCGCCGATGATAGCAAAAACGAGCAGCCATCCGACCACGAAGCCCGACATCGCGAGTCTCGACGGAATCGGCAGTTCCAGGCTGGTTGTTGGGAAGAATACTCGACGTGGCGACGGAGTCACTCCAGCCGGCAACGTACACGGAGAATCGATGATCTCATCCGGTTGAACCGGAGTCCGCATCAGCTCATAGAAACGTTCGAGCTTTGCCGGATCGCTCTTCGCCGTCAGCAGGCTGACAACAATTCCGCCGACAAAGCCTGCGGTCAGGTACGCCAGCATCTGCCATGGTGTCGAGATCGCCCATGCGTCATTCCGGTTGACCACGATTCCCAGAGGTTTTGCGAATGGCAACGCTGCCAGACTGGTCGCCGTTGACGTGAGATTGGTGACCCACCAGGTGCCTGCCGTCAGGATGGTGGCCGCCCACGCTCCGGAAGTCGTCGCCCCTCGCCAGAAAACTCCCAACCAGAATGCCGGAGCCATGACAGCGTTGAGCTTCCACAGAATCTCCAGCCCCTGGATGACTCCGCTCAGCCAGAACGCATAGCCGATGGCCACGAGCACGACCGCCAGACCGGACGCTCGTGCCACCCATAAGTAGTGAGTCTCCGACCGTCCCGGAAACGCAGGTCGATAAAGATTCTCGGTGACGAGTCCCGCGGCCGAAATCATGAACGAGTCGCACGAACCCATGACCGTTGCCAGCAATCCTGCAAGAAAAAGTCCGAGCAAACCCGGCAGCAATTGTGGAAGAAACTCCGCCGCCATCAGTCCGTAAACTTTGTCCGGCTCGACGTCAGCCGCGCCACGATACAAGGCGAAGGCTGCGAGTCCGGTCAGACACCACGCGACCGTGCAAATCCGTTTGAGAAACGTGCCGCCCATAAATCCGACGGCGCCTTCAATTTCTGTCCGCCCGGCGGCGCATGTGCCCATGTTGTGAGGCTGGACGGTGACGCTCAGCAGGGCGTTAATCGCGATCATCCCAATGTAAAACACGCCGATGTCGCCGGGCGTCACGAGCGACAGCATGTCGCGATCAGGCGAGAGTTCTGCCAACGCTGTTCGCATGCCTGGTAAACCGCCGACCGCGTTCAGCACGACCGGCAACAGCAGAAACGAGAACAGCAACGTGAGGATGCCCTGAACGAAATCGGTGATGATGGCCGCTCGTAAGCCGCCAGCCAGCCCGTACACGACAAACAAAACAGTCATCACCACGATGGCGGCTTCAGCCGAGATCGCCGAGCCCGTGCAGGCTTCGACAACCGACCCCGATCCCTTCAGCATGTTGCCGATCGTGACGACGAACTTCGCCAACCCGAATATGCAGAACAGAATCGCAACCGACGGCGCGTATCTCGCCGCAAAGACGTCGGCTGTCGTCAGCGCCCGAAAGCGCCGCATCATCGGGGCGATCAGCCAGAAGAATGGCGTCGCAAACAACCACATCCATTGAAACCAGATGCCGGACAACCCGCTGGTGTAGCACTTCGAAGCAACGGTCACTGCCTGGTCCGAATGCGTGCTCGTGCCGAACCCATGCATCAGCATCATGAGTTTGCCGAACCGCCGCGGCATGACGAAATCGGCCATCCCGGTCACTTTGCGACTCGCCCATATCCCGAGCAGAGTCACCCCGATCAGGTACCCACCCAGTGCGATCCAGTCAGCAGTTGCGAGTCCCATGAAGTCTTCCGGATTTGGTATCAACAACGGGGTTCGGAATTCGGTCTCGAAAGAACCACGAATGGACACTGATAGACACGAATCTTGCAGGCCGACATTCGTGTTTATTCGTGTCCATTCGTGGTTCCGAAAAACTCACCTGGAAGGTGGACGTTCCCAGACGGCGGGAAGCGTTTTCGACGCCTCGCCGAAGGTCTGCGACACCACAAACCCGCTGGCCTGCGACGTGTAAAAGATTCGACCGTTTGAAACGACCGCTCCCAGGCACTCGCGTGAATCAATGGCCGGGCCGGTTGACACAAGTTTGCCATCCTTCGACAGGTCGATCATGTCCATGTTCGCTCCGAGGACGAACGGTTCGGAGAGAGTAAATCGGCAGCACGCATAATTGTGACCAATGCTGCTGACGACTTTTCCGGAATCTCGATCGAACACGTTCCCCTTGCCTCGCAGCGCGTTGGAGAAAATGAATCGTTCTCCGACGGTGACCACGTTTAGCGCCGACGTGACCGCGTCTGACTGCCAGACAAGCGAGCCGTCTTTCGCGTCCAGACACCAGACGAATCGTTCGTCCGTGCCCTCCTTCGCGCGGTTGTAGCCCCCGATGTAGATTCGACCGTCGCGAGAACTCAGCGTGCATTTTGAAGTCAGATAGTACTTAGTGGTCAACCAGACGACCTTGCCGGTCTGCGGATCGAGACACGCTGTCAGGCCGTTGTTTTCTTCCGGGAGTCCTCGCCGTTTGCGCTGGCTGGACGCGTACCCGAAGAACGTCGAGTAGTACAGCTTTCCGTCGAGCATGCAGATACCGCAGTCGTTTCCGCCTCGACCGTATTTCGAAAAGTCTTTCTCCCACACAACCTTTCCCGTATCGAGGCTCCAGGCCCAGAGTCGCGGGCGGTGGTCTTTCGGGTAGTACGGGTTGTCGTTCGAGTAGATAAAACTCATCACTTCACGACCGCCGAAGTCAGCCGGCGTCCCGCCAAAAGTAAATGGCTTCTCCGACCCTTGAGCGGCGTACTCCCCAGATCCCGATGCGTAGATCGCGATGTTGCCATGAGCGACCGGCGGAAACTGCCGACTCCAGCTCGGCGATCCAGTGAACGGAGCTTCCCACAGCAGTTTGCCGGTCGCCGCGTCCAGGCATCGCATTCGCGATTGAACAATGCCCGCTTGCGGGACCAGCAACTTACCATTGATGTAGAGCGGCGAGGTGAACGACAGATAAACATCCGGCCAATATCGTCGCCAAAGCACGCGGCCAGTGTCCTGCTCGACGGCGATGATCTGACCTTCCGCCGTGTGCGTGTAAAGTCGCCCGCCACCGCAAACGGGAAGATGCTTGACGGTCCCTTCGAGCCGCCGTGCCCATCGCATTCGTAACGGCGTCGTCAGCCCCTGGTCATTGGCATTAGTCCCGCCAAAGTCGCCGTAGTTCGTGTACCAGTCGTACTTGTCACCGGAAAGCGGACCGGTTAGCGGACTTCTGATCTTCCATTGCTCAAGGTCTTTGGTCGGCACCGATGCCTTGCCGCCTTCACCGAGAATGTAGAGATAGCCGTCTTCGCAACTGACAAAGACCTTTCCGCCAGCGACTGCGACCGGAGCGCTGATCGGCGATCCGAAGCCAGTCTCGAAGGATTTCGTTTCGCCGCCATCCAGCGGCACGACATACAGCTTGCCATCGAGGCCGCCGTAAACCGCATGCTTCGACGTCAACACCGGCGGGCAGATCGACGCTTCGGGACAGAGGACTTCGGCTGCGTCGTTGCCGGACGAGTAGCGACACAAACCTTTACCCTGCTCGGGGCGAACCCGGTAAACGTCGTCGTCCCGAATGCTGACCGAAGAAAAGCTCAACAGACCGGGAATCCGAATCGACGTCTCCGTTCCCTTGACGAAATCAGTCTTGAGCTCGTCGCCTTCCAGATGCATTTTTTCAACGCGACCGGCGTTGTCGCGACGATGCCACTGCACATAAACGTTGCCCTTGTCGTCGGCACTTTGTCCGAACGTTGCGGGGAACTCCGAGCCAGCGTATTTCGGAATGACACCGACATTGCGGACCTTCGGAGTTGCTCCGGCATCCTCGATGAAAACCGTTCGCCCGCCAGCGGGCATCACAACGACATTGCCCACCAGGCAAATGTCGCGAGAGCAGACGAAGTGATCCCGCCAGGTCACTCGGTCACCGCGATGAGCCAGCCAGTCCGCACCGCTCCAACGGTCCCCCTGAAAACCGACCACTTCCTTAACGAAGTCCCATTCCCAGACGACCGTTCCGTCGGGCTCCAAGGCGAATATTCGAGCCCCGAGCGTTGCGAAGTAGACGCGACCGTTTCCAGCAGCCGGAGCGGAGAAAACTGGCTCGCGACAGTCGATCCGCTTAACAAGATCGCCGCTCTTTCGATCAATTACGTAGTAGAAGCCAGCCGTTGTCCCGACGTGCAGATACGATCCCGCGATGGCTGGCGAGGCCACGTTATTACAGTTCCCCGCCCCGCCGTCAGTCTGAAACTTCCACTCGACCTTCAGAGTCTTCGCGTCAATCGCGAACACCATGCCCGACCCGTCAACGACGTAAACCGTCCCATCGCTAACGACAGGGGCCGCGTAGATTCCGTCGCTCAGTGGCACCGCTCCCAGAAGTCCCAGCGACGCGGGCAGCACCTCATTGGAAGCGTTGCCAGAACGCAGAGCGTTTCCCTGCAGTTGCGGCCAGCTTTCACCGGCGCGGGCTTCACCGCTGAGAATGCCACTCATGACAACTGCCAGCAAGATTCGAGTGCCGATGTTTCGGTTCATGGTCTCATCTTTCGAGAAGTCGTTTGTTGGCTCATTGGAAAAGTGTGCCACTGGCTCAGCCAGTGCTTTCTTGAATCAGTGTTCGCAGGCAATTCCTCACTGGCAGAGCCAGTGCCACATATCAGTTCATGATTCTTGTCGGTTCTCAATGAACTCCGCTGTGTAGCGGACGAAAAAGCAGCGTTTCATTCGGCGAAGACTTCGATCGGAGAATCTGACGGAGCAACCAGACCGATCGATTGAGCACGCTCCGATAGTTCCCGCAGTGCATTCACGCCCGCGCTCCCCAGATCAGTCGTCCATTCGTTGACGTAGAGGTCGACGTGTTTCATCAGCACGTCGTCGTCGAACTCCTGAGCGTACTTCCTCATCGTGGGCAACGCAGCGTCGCGGTCGGCCAGTGCAAATTCCAGCGAATCGCGGATCACGCTCTGCACTTTTGCGATGACTTCGTCAGTCAGAATGCGTCGAGCAACAATTCCTCCCAACGGTAACGGGCATTCCGTTTCGGTTTCCCAACGAGTGCCCAGGTCTTCGACCAGTCCCAATCCCTGCTGCTCCCACGTGAATCGTCCTTCGTGTATGCAGACTCCGAAATCCGCTTCCTTCTCCTGAAGCATGGGCATGATCTGTGAAAACACGACATGCTCGACTCGCGCCGTCTCCGGATAAAACAACGAATTCAGCAACGAAGCCGTCGTGTGTTGCCCCGGGCAGAGCGTCAACTGCTTGTCATCGGTCGGCGTCTGACCTGGCTCTGAAGACAGCAACAGCGGTCCGACTCCAAACCCGAGAGCCGACCCACTGGGCAGCACGACCGTCTCGTCCGCCAGCAGCAACGCCGCGTGGAAGCTGGTTTTTGCCGCGTCAAAGTCGCCTTCAAACAGCCGGTCATTCAACTGTTGAATGTCGATCAGCTCGATCTCGAATTCCAGCCCGCGCCAGTCGACGCTGCGCGTCATCAATCCGTGAAACGTAAACGTGTCATTCGGGCAGGTGGAGATGCCGATGTGAATTTTGCGACTCACAGTTGTGACTCTTAAAGCAAACGGGTTTAGCGGACGACGAACGCGCGGACACCTTGCAATTTTCCACCAAAACGACGTTGCCCGGGCAGCACGAAGCAAAATTACAAGGCAACGAGCCACTTCTTAGCCTGCAGGACCGTTGTCTGCAATCAGTCTGAGCGCAAGCTCCGCAGCATTCTCGAGCGCCTCTTTGATCTTCCAGTCGGACAACCGCCGATCTCCAGCTTCGTTGGAGATTCCGCGCACAACCTGAACAGGAACATTCATCAGGGAGGCGGCCATTGCCACTCCGAATGCTTCCATATCTTCGGCGATGGCGTTCGGAAAATGGCGGGCCTTCAGCGCGACGTCCTCGGGACATCCGGACGCTGAGCAAGAAGTGAGAAGTTGTCGCTTCACGTGCTTTTCAGAAATCCCTTCAACGGGAGAACTCAGCAACGGCAGCACGTCGCCGAGGATCGACTGTGGTTCGGGGCCTGCGACTCCCGAATCCCAATGATTCCAGCCAAGGTCAGACGCGCTTTGGAAATCCTCACCGCTGCCGGCACCGACTCCGTAACAGGCAACTTCGTCAAAGATCGTCGCGGACCCTACCGATAACGAAGGACCGATCCTTCCGGCGATTCCCACAAGGATGATCCTGGCCGGTGCGTATTGAGCAATGAGTTGGCTCGTCCGGGCTGCTGCTGAAACCGGACCAAAACCACACAGGTGCAGCGTACCGCCAGCCTCTTGAATGATTGGCTGCAGGCGCACTTCCAGAACACAACGCTCCGTCGGAGTCGGCACCAGAATGAGAAGTTCAGTCATGCGGTTAACGATTGAATCGTGGAAACGGCCGATTTGACAAGTCCACCCGTCTCGCGAAAACGAACACGGTGCCGCATAATAGTCGTCTAAAGTTTCCTGAGAAGTCGCTCCGATCGTTGATCAAAGACCCGAGGCATGCGGTGAAGTTGTTTCAGAATCTGCTCATTATTCAACTGGCTGCCTTTCTGACTTTATGGCAGGCGCCGCAACAAGCATCTGCTGTCGAACCTGTCGACTTCGAACGTCAGATTCGGCCGCTTCTCCTCAAACACTGCGGAGAGTGCCACGGTGCCAGCCAACAAAAGAGTGGACTGCGGCTCGACGCCAGGCATGCGGCATTCAAAGGGGGCGACAGCGGCCCGGTCATCGTGCCTGGCAAATCAAGCGAAAGTGAACTGCTCCGCCGCGTCGCCACCGACGATCTTGATGAGCGTATGCCGCCTGACGGTCCCGGTTTGGCAAAGCTTGAATTGGACCTGCTGCGCCGCTGGATCGATGGCGGAGCGACGTGGCAGGAAACCGACTACGACCGCGAGGCCGCTCAAGATAAACGATTGAATCATTGGTCATTTCAGCCGCTTCGCGAGTTTTCAAACGATCGGACTGAGCACAGCCGCATCGCCGATCGAGCGAGATTTGTTGACCGATTCGTCAACGAAGAACTCGTCGAACACAAACTGAAGCCGTCGATGCGTGCAGACCGTCGGACACTGATCCGTCGCCTCTACTTTGACATGATCGGTTTGCCGCCGACGCCAGAAAAGGTTTCGAAATTCGTCAAGAACAACGACCCCGCAGCGTTCGAGCAACTTGTGGAGCATCTACTGGACAGCCCTCGATACGGCGAACGCTGGGCGCAGCATTGGCTGGACGTCGTCCGGTACGCGGATACCCACGGCTTTGAAGTCAACACGCCACGCGAAAACGCATGGCCGTATCGAGACTACGTGATTCAAGCCTTCAACGACGACAAGCCGTACGATCAGTTTGTGCGGGAACAACTGGCCGGCGACGCTTTTCAGGCCGACGCGGCGACGGGATTCCTTGTCGCAGCGGCAGTGCTGTTGCCAGGTCAGATCGGCAAGGACGAGGAATCAAAGCGGCTGGCACGCCAGGACGCACTCGACGAGATGATCGTCGGAACCAGCGCGACGTTTCTTGGATTAACGATCGGCTGTGCCCGGTGTCACGACCACAAGTTCGACCCGGTCACGGCCAAAGACTATTACGCGCTGCAGGCGTTCTTTGCCGGAGTCAGCTACGGCGATCGGCCGCTGCGCGATGTAACGCAGCGTGAGAAACTGGCCGAAGCAAAGAAGCTTGAGCCAAAGATCCACGAACTGACTGCAAGGCTTCAAGCATTCGAACCGCTCGCCTTCACCGGACGGACGCTCGTTATTGACGAAGAAGATGAGGAAAGAGTCTCGGTGCTTAAGAAACCGAACGGTCCTGGCGGCAATCCTGCGGGAACATCTCGCGGATACCGGGACGACGTCGGTGCAGTGGACCGAGTCGGCAACATCAGCGGCGGTCGCTACACATGGTGGAACAACGTGCCCGGCGAAAACGTCCTGACCTACAGCCCGGGCGTCGCCGGACGTTTTGATCTGTGGCTGTCCTGGGGAGCTCACGGCAGCGGCGTCCACACTCGCGATGCCCGTTACGTTCTTGACGAAGATGGCGACCTGACGACGACAACCGATCAGCGCGAAGTGGCAACAATCGACCAGTACTACCTGGCGGGCATCACGGAAGGCAGTACAGAAACAAAACCTCTGTGGAGCGGCCTTGCCTACGCAGATTCGGTTGTGTTGAACGAATCTTCCAGACTCATTGTCCGCGGAGGCGACACCGGAACCGGCATCACTGCAGACGTGATCGTGCTGCAGGAATCGCCATCGCAAAGTAACGATGCACCGAAACTGTCGACGGTCGGTGGTAACGGCAGCCCGAGGACGACACTCCCAAAATTGAGGGCGTCAGTAAACGCTCGAATCAATGCCGAGCGTTTTAGTTCCGTGCCCGCGAAATTTCTGAGATTCACCACTTTCGAAACAATCGACAACAACAAACACCAGCCCTGCATCGACGAGTTGGAAGTCTTCGGTTCTGCCAACCCGGCAACGAACGTGGCCCTGGCATCGTCCGGGACCATCGCGACGTCGTCCGGAAACTATTCCGAAACCGGCAAGCATCAACTGAAACATGTCAACGACGGAAAATACAGCAACGATCGAAGTTGGATTTCCAATGAGTACGGCGGCGGCTGGGTTCAACTTGAGTTCCCGAACAAGGTGCCGATTGACCGTGTCGTCTGGGGTCGGGATCGAACCGGGAAATTCCCCGACCGGCTGCCTGTGCGATATCGAGTCGACGTTTCACTCGACGGCGAGCATTGGTCTCCCGTTTCCAGTCACAGCGACCGCGTACCGATGGGGACGCCGTACGATTCAACGCGGACACTTCTTCGAAACAGACCATCCATCTCAGGTGAAAATCCAGCCGAATTGATTACGCAACTCGAAACGCTGAAGAAGCAGAAAACGGAATTGGAGACGGTGCAGGCTGTTTACGGCGGTCAGTTCAACACTCCACGAACGACCTTCGTTCTGCGGCGAGGCGATCCCGAGCAACGGCTCGACGAAGTTGGCCCAGCTGTACCTGCCCTCTTCGGAGCAGCTCCGATCCCAGAGAAAGTCAGCGAACAACAACGGCGACTCGAACTTGCCAATTGGGTCGCCTCGCCGAAGAACCCGCTGACTGCCCGGGTTATGGTGAATCGCATTTGGCACTCCCACTTTGGTCGTGGCCTTGTGGCGTCGTTGAGTGACTTTGGTCTGAACGGGACTCGGCCCTCGCACCCTGAACTTCTCGATTGGCTTGCCACCGAGTTCGTCGCCAGCGGCTGGTCCGTGAAGCACGTTCATCGGTTAATTCTGCTGTCTCACACGTGGCAACAGTCGAGTTTCGTTGATCCTCAAGCGGCAGTCATCGACGGCGACAACAAATGGTTGTGGCGATTCTCGTCGCGACGGTTGGAAGGCGAGGCCATTCGCGACTGCATGTTGTCAGTGAGCGGCGAGCTGAATCTCAAAACGGGCGGCCCTGGCTTCAACTTCTTCAAGTCGCGTGGAGGTCTCAGTGGATTCCCGCCTGTCGACGACTTCAGCTCCGAAGAGCTGCGACGAATGATCTACTCCCACAAAATCCGCATGGAACGCGTGCCAGTTTTCGGAGCCTTCGACTGCCCGGATGCCGGACAGGCGACGCCTCGCCGGACGCAGTCCACGACCGCGATCCAGGCACTTAACCTGTTTAACAGCCCGTTCGTCTCGGAACGCGCCATGAAACTTGCCGAGCGAATTCAAAAGGACATCCCGGATAACTCGCAGCGGCAGATTGCGCGTGCCTTCGAACTGACTTTCGGCCGGCAACCGATGCCTGTCGAATTGTCGGCGTCTGCGGCCGTCGTCGACAAACACGGTCTTGAAACTCTGTGCCGAGTTTTGTTTAACAGTAGCGAGTTTCTTTTCATCCCTTAGTTCGCCGTCCCATCGATACTTTGGTCAATCATCGCAACAATCGCGGAGCACCTGATGCAGAGTCGTCCGGAATCAAGCCCTCTGACGAACGCCGGTCGAAACCTGCTGGACCGCCGTCGTTTTCTGGGCGACACGTCGTCCGCTTTAAGTGCCATCGCGCTTTCGGGTTTGCTCGCCGAGCAGGAATTACTGGGGAAAGAGACGCCCTGGTCACCTCAGATTAGACCGGATCAGCCAAACGCTCCACGGCAGCCACAATCGTCTCCGAAAGCAAAGAACGTACTCGTCATCTTCTGCGCGGGAGCATGCAGCCAACTGGAAACGTGGGATTACAAACCTGAGCTGATCAAGCAGGACGGCAAGCCACTGCCCGGCGGACCGTCAGTGACGTTTCAGGGACCGGCTGGAAACCTTGCCCGGCCTCAGTACAAATTCCGACCCCACGGTGAGACCGGCAAAATGGTCTCGGACATGATTCCGCATCTCGCAAAACAAGTCGACGACTTTGCCTTCGTCCACACACTGACCAGCAAGTCCAACACGCATGGCCCGGCGGAAAACTTCCTGTCGACGGGTTTCGTTCAGGATGGATTTCCCAGTATCGGCGCGTGGGCCACGTACGGGCTCGGCTCGGAGAATCGTAACCTGCCAGCTTTTGTTGCGATTCCCGATCCACGCGGCGTGCCTCAGGCGAGTGTTAATAACTGGGGTTCCGGGTTTCTCCCTGCAGTATTTCAGGGGACACCGTTCAGCGCCAGTCAGCCAATCAGCAACCTGCTCCCTCCAAAGTCGATCGCCACCGGAAGTGACGGCGCCGCGAAAGACCTGCTCCGATTTTTGAACGACGAGCATCTCAGGAAGAACCCGCGAGACACCAATCTTGCGGCAAGGATCGCCAGCTATGAACTCGCCGCTCGGATGCAACTGTCCGTTCCTGAGATCAGCGACCTGTCGACCGAATCCGACCACACGTTAAAGATGTACGGCGCGGACGACTCAAAAGATGAATTGAAATTGGGTTACGCCAAAAACTGCATCCTCGCGCGACGGCTGATTGAGAAAGGCGTGCGGTTCGTGCAGCTCTTCAACGGAGCTTACGCCAGCGGCGGGCGTTTGAACTGGGACGGTCATCAGAAGCTGCGTGAGCAGTACGACATTCATGGCCGCGTCATGGATCAACCTTCAGCCGCACTGATTCAGGACATGCGGCAGCGAGGTTTGCTCGAAGACACACTCGTTGTGTGGTGTACCGAGTTCGGCCGAATGCCGATGTTCCAGAAAGGCGCCAAAGGCCGCGACCACAATCCCAACGGATTCACGGCGTTCCTGACCGGAGCCGGTGTCAAACGCGGAGTCAGCTACGGAGCGACCGACGAACTCGGTTTCAAAGCGGTCGAAAACGTCCTGTCGATTCACGATCTCAACGCAACAATTCTGCACCTGCTCGGCTTTGACCACGAGCAACTGACCTTCCGCCACAACGGAATCGATCGCCGCCTGACCGACGTCCATGGCCATGTCATCGACGCGGTCCTTGCTTGAGAAACTCCGTCGGTCACGCCCTACTTCCGCTTGAACCGGTCGAGCAGAACGGCGGCGAGGATCAGAAAGCCGAAGACGACCTTCTGCTCGTAGCTGGAGACGCCTGCCATATTGAGGCCGTTCTGTATCACCGCAATGATCATCGCTCCGACCAGCGTTCCGAAGATACGTCCTTCACCGCCAGCCAGGCTGGTACCACCAACGACGACGGCCGCGATGACCTTCAGCTCAAGCATTTCGCCAGCATTCGGACGACCACCTTCAAAGCGAGAAGCGTCCACAATTCCCGCCAGTCCGGCCATGGCGCCGCAGATCGCATAGACGAGGATCAGCACACCAAACACTGGCACCCCTGAAAGTCTCGCCGCTTCCGGATTTCCACCGACCGCGTAGATGTAACGTCCGACCGACGTTTTTGTCATAACAATGTGAGCAAGAACGTAAAGAGCCAACATCAAAAGGATTGGGTTCGGTATCCCAAGAGTGAGCCCGCTGCCAAGCCAGCCAAAGGATGCCGCTTCTACTTTCACTGCTTCCGGTGTCCCTTTCGCCCCTCCTCCCAACAAAGCGCTCTGATACTCGACAGCAACCATCAGGGCTACTCCTCGAGCAATCATCATTACAGCTAGCGTGACAACGAATGCTGGAACTCGGAACCAGGTCACCATTACGCCGTTGAAAACTCCACAGAGCATGCAGACTCCAGTTCCTGCAAGACATGCTCCAAGCACGCTCAATGTACCTGCGTCAGCGCCACCGCCGAGTTGTTGAATTACTACCGCTGTCGTAACACCACACAGCGCTAGCAAGCTACCTGCCGACAGATCTATCCCGGCAGTAATGATGACCATCGTCATGCCGATGGCGATGATCGCTGTGACGGCGTTCTGATTGATGACGTTTACAAGGTTGCCCCGAGTCAGAAAACTCGGCCATGTGTAACTCTCAGGCTTGAAGACTTTGATTCCGACCAGACTCGGAAACTTCCTTCCAGCTTTCTTGAGACGATCAGTCCTCAGCGGCCCCCACCCGGACGCTGAATGATTCGTGGCGATGGCGTCTACCTTATCGAACGATCCGCCCACCTGTTCCAAGGCCAGCCGAGCGTCTGTTGGTGCTCCGTTCACAACGGCAAGCACCGTGCCTCCCCCCGCTTCAATGGCTGATCGCACCGCTTCTGAATACGCACGGTCTTGAGCCGTGTCGCGGGCGATGACGACGACCGTTGGCTGTTCCGGTGATTCTTCGAGGATCGCGGACGCAACTTCCTGGCCAGCGGCGGGAGTATTCGGATGCTGTTCACCGAGCGTGACCACACTGTAGTACGCACACAACGCGAGCAGCACGATGACAGAACCATTATCAGCAACAAATCGCTTCACAAAATACTTCCCGTATCAAAACACGCCGCGACGCGATGATTGGAATTTTCTATTTGACCGCGAGATCCATAATCGATTCCTGCGTCGCCGACTTCACGTCGTCGATTTCGCCGGTCACCCGGCCTTCGTGCAGCACGACGATGCGATCTGCCATGCCGAGTACCTCAGGCAGCTCACTGCTGATCATCAGGATGGCCTTGCCCTGCTCCACCAGACGATGCATCAGTAGATAGATCTCAAACTTGGCGCCAACATCGATACCCCGAGTCGGCTCGTCAAAGATGATGACTTCTGCGTCGCGTTCCAACCATTTAGCGAGAACAACCTTCTGCTGATTTCCGCCGGAGAGATTCCCCGCTCGCTGATTGGGGCCGGAAACTTTGATCTGCAACTGCTCGACGTAACTCTGAAAAGCGTTTCGCTCGCGTTTCTGCTGGATCAAACCGCCCCGCGTGAACCGGGACAGGTTGGGCAGCCCGAAGTTTTCCAGCACGCTTTGATTCAGAATCAGCCCCTGCCCTTTTCGATCTTCGGTCAGCAGACAGATGCCAGCCGCGATGGCGTCACGCGGACTTTTGGTATCCAGCTCTTTTCCGTCGAGCGTGATCGTGCCTGCTTCGCGTTTGTCCGCCCCGAAAATCAAACGAGCGGTTTCAGTCCGACCGGCACCGACCAGGCCGGTCAACGCGACAATCTCGCCTCGCCGAACGTTAAACGAAACATCCTTGACCTTCGGCCCCCCGACCAGATGGTTGACTGCCAGCCCGGAACGAGATTCAGCGCCGCTGATTTCGACGGGGTTCGCGAAAGCTCGCTTGGGAAACTCGTTCTCCAGTTTTCGCCCCACCATCAATTCGATGAGTGTTTCGCGAGTCAACTCGCCGATCGGTTTTGAATCGACGTACGCACCATCACGGAGAACCGTGACCCGATTGCAGATCGCGAAAATTTCATCCAGCCGGTGACTGACGTAGACAACGCCAATCCCCTGAGACTTCAGTTCCTCAACGATCCGGAACAAACCCTCAACTTCGCGAGGCGACAAAGCCGCGCTGGGCTCATCCATCACGATGATCCGTGAATCAAGCGACAAAGCCTTGGCGATTTCGACGACCTGCTGCTGAGCGACCGTTAAGTCTCGCACAAGCGCATCCGGATTCAACTCGACTCCGATCCGGTCGAACAGTTCTCGTGCTCGTCTTCGTTCTTTCCCGGCCGGGATAAAGCTGACTCGTCCTGGCTCCTGCCCCAGGAAAATGTTCTCACGAACCGTCATCGCCGGAACGAGGTTGAATTCCTGGTAGATAATGCCGATGCCCGCTCGCTGTGAATCCTGCGGACTTGTGATCTCCACGGGACAGCCGTCGATCTCGATGACCCCCGAGTCCGGCCGGTGGGCTCCGCCCAGCACCTTGATGAGCGTACTCTTGCCGGCCCCGTTCTCGCCGAGCAACGCCAGCACGTCCCCTGTTTCCACACTCAGGTCGACACTCTTCAGCGCATGGACGCCGGGGAACGACTTATCAACGCCGCGCATGCTCAGCAACGGCGGACCTGCTGAAGAGGCCAGCGAATTAGCAGTAGAGGATTGAGGTCCAGTCACCATGAGAAGGCTCAAAGCCAATTCAGCAGCAAGACACAATGAGTAGGGTATGACAAGCGCAGCGCCGGCATACCTTCCCAACCGCCGGCGAATGGTATGCCGGCGCTGTGCTTGTCATACCCTACCAATGATCTCCTCTGCGACTGTCACTCTGCGGTCCCAGAGAAGTTGGACTATCCTGGTGATTTGAATTTTTCAATCTCCCCTGGTGTTCTGATAGTTTCAAGCTGAGCGGCCTCGCCAGGAGCGGTCGTCGGTGTCGACGACTTCTGCAGCTCGGGATCCTTTTCTGCATCAGCCTTCTTGTAGATCGCTGTCGGGATCAACTCGACTTCTTCGTACTCGTCGCCGTCCAGGTACTTGACAATGTTCTGGACCGAGACGACGCCCATCTGTTTCGGGAACTGAATCGGGTCGGCGTAAATCTTGCCTTCGAGAATCGCCTGCTTACCTTCGAGCTGACCGTCGAAGCCTATGATCGTCACCTGGTCGAGCTTCTCAGCTTGCTTCAAAGCAGTCCATGCTCCCAGAGCAGATGGGTCGTTGATGGCAAAGATGCCTCGCAGGTTCTGATGAGCCTGCAGAGCGTCCGACGCGGCTTTGAATCCCTCGTCGCGAAGCCCGCCACCTTCGAGTTCTGAGACGACCGTAAACTTGCCCGAATCACGACCCTTGTTGTGCTCGTCCAGGACCTCCGTGAAGCCCTGAACTCGCAGCACGCACGAGTTCGCCTGTTTGAAATGCAGGACCAGGACTTCGCCGCCAGCTTCACCGAGAGCTTCGACCATCGCGTCGCCCGCCAGACGTCCGCCCTGATAATTGTCCGTGCCAATGTGGCCGGCAACTTTGGCATCGTCGGCTGCGCATTGCAGGTCGCAGGTGAAGACGGGGATGCCAGCTTCGTTGGCTTTTCTGATCGCCGGTCCGATGGCAATTCGGTCGGCCGGGTTTAGAACGATCGCGGCGACTCCCTGCGCGATGTAATTGTCGATGTGCTTTGACTGCTCATTGACGTCTCGTTCCGCATCATTGACGAGCACTTCGAATCCGTTCGCTTTGCCCGCTTCCGTCATGCTGTCGGCGATAATTTTGAAGAACGGATTCTTCAGCGTCAGGGCAGAAAAGCCGATCGTTCCTCGTGGCTCGACTGGTTCACCGAGAGTTTCCGAAGGCGTCGTTCCGGACGAACTGCTATTCGTTGAGCTGCCGTCACCGCTCCCGTTTGAACAGCCGATTACGAAAACTGCACTGAGCAAAAACAGGACTGAGTATGACAAAGTTGCGCCAAGCCGCTGCATTCGAATTTCCTCTAACCGTGGTGGCAGGACATTGCTGATGTAAGGTCTGAAAACACTGGAACTCGATCGGAAAGGTTTACAGCCAGCATCGACATTGTCGAGCCATCATCGTGTCAATTTCACAGTTCGCCAGAGCTGACGTCCATGCCGGAACCCTGATATGCTGCAGACTTCTATCCACTTCCACTTATCCCAAAACAGTCATCAGGATCGGAATCGATGAACTTTTTGAGTCAGCTTACTGGATGTTTTGCTCTGCCTTGTGCCGAGAATCCAACCGTCGCGATGGTCGAAGCGGCGTATCAGCATCACGGGCTCGATTGGCGATACATCAACTGTGAGGTCGGTCCGGACAAACTCGCCGACGCGGTGCTTGGTGCACGAGCGATGGGCTGGGCCGGTTTTAATTGCTCGTTGCCGAACAAAGTCGAAGTCATTCAGTATCTCGATGGTCTGGGCGAATCGGCAAAGATCATCGGCGCCGTGAATTGCGCCGTCCGACGAGACGATCAGTTCATCGGGGAGAACACTGATGGCAAAGGCTTCCTGGAATCACTCCGCGAGAAGATTGACCCGGCCGGAAAGTCACTCGTCATGTTCGGAGCTGGCGGAGCCGCCCGAGCCATCGGCGTCGAAACGGCTCTTGCAGGGCTGACGAAAATTACCGTCGTGAACCGTTCCGCTATTCGAGGTCAGGAACTCGCCACGCTGCTCAGTGAGAAGACCCGGGCTCACGTCGAGTTCGTCGAATGGGACGGTGAGTACAGCATTCCCGCAGGAACGGACATCGTCGTGAACTCGACCTCGATCGGCCTCTTCCCTGACGTCGATGCCCGGCTGGCCCTGAACATGGACTCGGTCACGTCCGAGATGCTCGTCGCCGATGTGATTCCCAATCCACCACGAACCGCCCTTGTTCGAGAAGCTGAAGAAAAAGGCTGCACGGTCATCGACGGCCTGGGAATGCTCGTCAACCAGGGAGTTATCGGCATCAAATACTGGACCGGCATCGACGTCGATCCAACCGTCATGCGCGCGAAGTTGGAAAAGATCTTTGCCAGTTAGTTCGCTGTGGGGTGGGCACTGCCCACCGACGATCAGATTGCTGGTGGGCGGTGCCCACCCTACGAGATACTGGCTTTCAGAGGGCAATGGGCCATGCAACCGTTTCGGTTTTCCTCAGTGAGTTATTCAGTCCGGATTCTGGCTGTGGCGGCCGCCTTGCTTGTGGAGGCAACAGGATCGGGCTCTGAAGCTGACACTGCCAAATCGTTCACGCCAGACCAGATCGAATTCTTTGAGACGAAGGTCCGGCCGCTTCTGGTAGATCGGTGTTTCTCGTGCCACAGCGCGAAGGCCGAGAAACTTAAAGCCGGTCTCTATATGGACAGCCGGAAAGATCTGCTCAAAGGCGGCGAGTCCGGTGCGGCGATCGTAGTCAGCAAACCCACCGAAAGTCTGTTGATCGAAGCTGTCCGCTACCAATCCTACGAGATGCCGCCAGATGGAAAGCTGCGTGACGATGAGATCGCATCGCTGGTGAAGTGGGTGGAAATGGGAGCCCCGTGGCCAACAGAACAATCGACCAGCAAGCCTGCTGCCGCCGCAAAGATCTACGACTGGGACGAACTGAAAGCCGGTCACTGGGCATGGCGGCCGGTTTCGCGGCCTGCTGTTCCCGTTTCGAAAGAGGCAACGACCTGGTCACAGAACAGCGTCGATAATTTCGTTTTTCAAAAACTGATTGATGGCGGACTGCGACCTTCTCCACCTGCCAGCCCGACGCTGCTGCTCCGACGGCTCCATCTGGATTTGACCGGCATCCCCCCAACGCCTGAGCAGATTCGGAAATTCGAGACGTCTCTCGCCACCGACCGACAGTCGGCCGTTGCGGACGTGATCGATCAACTCCTCGAAACTCCGCAGTACGGGGAAAGGTGGGGTCGACACTGGCTCGACGTCGCTCGCTACAGCGATGGCTTCGGCGGATTTCTTGATAGCTCCGGGTCGCCCAACGCCTGGCGTTACCGCGACTGGGTCGTCAACGCGTTCAACGCGGACATGCCTTACGACGAGTTCGCGCGGCAACAGATTGCCGGTGACCTGCTGTCGAACTCGCACGATTCGGCAATCGCGACAGGCTTCTTCGCTCTCGGTCCAACCTACCGATCAGACGGCGGCGATCCCGAAGCGGTTGCTCAGGCCAAGAGTGAAACGCTGGACGATCGACTGGACACTCTGTCGCGAGGTTTCATGGCGATCACCGTCGCCTGCGCTCGCTGCCACGATCACAAGTTCGACCCAATCCCGCACAAGGAATACTACTCGCTGGCCGGAGTTTTCAACAACTCGGCGATCAACCAGTTCCCTCTGGTTGAGGATGCGATCGTCAAGACTTACCGCGACGGGCAAAAGGCAATCAACGACCAGCAAAAACTGATCAACGATCTGCGGAACAAAGCTCGGAACGAGAAACGCAACCTGACGCCGGACGAACAAAAGCAAACCGACGAGTGGAATCAAGAACTGGCTGCACTGAAGAAAGCAGCGCCGCCAATGTACGAGTCAGCGCACACGCTGCGAGACTCGGGAAGTGCCGACATGAAAGTCGCGCTGCGAGGCGATCTCAGAAAGCCAGGGGACATCGCTCCTCGTCGATTCCTGCAGCTATTATCGTCAGGCGATGCCGCGAACTTCACGAAAGGCAGCGGCAGGCTTGAACTGGCCGACGCGGTCACCAGCCCGGACAATCCACTGACAGCGCGAGTCATCGTCAACCGAATCTGGCAGCATCACTTTGGCAAAGCACTGGTGCGATCTCCGAGTAACTTCGGGACTCTCGGTCAGAAGCCGACGCATCCCGAGTTGTTGGACTGGCTGGCGTCAGAGTTCATCGAATCCGGATGGTCGATCAAGTCGCTGCATCGGCTGATTCTGACTTCGTCGGCCTGGCAGCAAAGCAGCCAACACCGTGATGATGCCTTCAACACGGACGGCGACAACCGATTGATCTGGCGGATGAGCCCTCGCCGGATGGATGCGGAATCGTGGCGTGATTCTCAGTTGTTCGTGACAGGCGAACTCGACACGACAATTGGTGGCCCACCGATCGATAATATCACTGCCAGCTCCCGCCGGACGATGTACGCAAAGGTCAGCCGCAACGGAGACCGATTTGCCTCGGACGGATTTCTGCGACTGTTCGATTTTCCTCAGATGAGAGCAACGGTCGATAAGAGGCCATCGACAATCGTGCCCCAGCAGTACCTCTTCATGATGAACAGCGACTTCATGGTCGCTCGCGCCAAGGCACTTGTCGCAAGAGTCTCGACGGGCAATCCGTTCTCCGAGGGAGAAAAGATTTCGAACGCTTATCGACTGCTCTACGGCCGTGCTGCCACGACGAGCGAAGTGGCGATTGGGCTGCAGTTCCTGACCGAGTCGCCAAAAGTCGCGAATCAGCCAATCCCGACACCTGAGCCAGCGACACTCGACGCCGACATACTGATTGCTGATTTCGAAGGAAAGAATTACGGGAAGTGGATAACCGAAGGAGCTGCTTTTGGCTCACGCCCCGCACAAGGCACGATTGGGGGCCAGATGGTCGTCAGCGGATTCCTTGGCAACGGTCTTGTCAATTCGTTCCTTCCCAATGACGGTCCCACAGGACGACTGATCTCACCCGCGTTTACCATCGATCGAAAGTTCATTCGATTCCTGATCGGGGGTGGCGGTTATGCCGGGAAGACGTGCATGAACCTGCTCGTTGACGGGAAGTCTGTTCGTACCGCAGTCGGCCCAAATGTTGTCGGTGGCGGCTCGGAAGCTCTGTCCTTTAAACACTGGAAAGTTTCTGATCTAGCCGGAAAAAGAGCTGTCCTCGAAATTGTCGATAATCATTCCGGCGGATGGGGGCACATCAATGTGGATCATATTTTCCAAAGTAATCTGGTAGACGGGAGCGTCTCGGGCAGTCCCAAACCCGATACTTCTCCTGATGCTCAGATTCCACGCTGGGTGCAGTACGCTCAAGTTCTGCTCAGCTCTAATGAATTCATGTTTGTTCGCTGAACGGTCAATGCGGCAATAGTTCGAGGTCATTCGATGTTTCATCGCAATCCAGTTCCGGCTTTGACTCGACGAGAATCCATTCGACGAATCGGTGCAGGCTTCGGCTCACTCGGCCTGGCCGGAGTGATGGCTGACGGCGGAATGTTCCCGCAAGCTGCCGCGGCGAGTGCTCAGGCGGCGTCTCCTCTGGCACCGAGGCAGCCGCACTTCACTCCGAAGGCGAAGCACGTTATTCAGCTCTTCATGCCCGGAGGACCATCGCAGGTCGACACGTTTGATTACAAACCGATGCTCGAAAAGCATGCCGGCGAACGTCCGCAGCTTGTCGATCGGAAGTCGCTGCGAAACACAAAGATGGGCCTGATGCCTTCGCCCTTTGGATTCAAGCATTATGGCGAGTGCGGAAAGATGGTCAGCGACATCTTTCCCAAAGTGGGAGAATGCGTCGACGACATCAGCTTCATCCACTCGATGCACACCGACATTCCCGAGCACGCCGGGGCGATGCTGATGACGACGTTGGGGCACCTTCAACCGAATCGTCCCAGCATGGGTTCATGGCTGGTGTATGGGCTCGGCACCGAATGCCAGGACCTGCCCGGCTTTGTCGCGATGAGCCCCCGTGCTCAACCTCGTGGCAAGGGAGCGAACTGGGGCAACGCATTCCTGCCCGGTGCCTACTCCGGCACTTACGTCAACATTCAGCAGATGAAACCCGACGCAATCGTCCGCGACCTGAAGAACCAATGGTTAGCCAAAGGCGTGCAGCGAGAACAGGCTGATTTGCTTACACGACTCAATCAGCTCGACCTGGAACGCCAGCAGACCGACCAGCAACTCGAAGCCAGCATTCAGGCGATGGAGATGGCCTTCCGCATGCAGTTCGCCGTGCCTGAAGCCTTCGACACGGCGTCAGAAACGAAGTCGACCCTCGACATGTACGGCGACTCGGAATACGCCAACGGATGCCTTCTTGCCCGACGCCTCATTGAACGTGGAGTCCGGACGGTGCAGCTTTCTCACTCGATCGACGGCTACGACATCGCCTGGGACACCGGCCACGGCGACATCGCTGGCGGACACAAACGTCTGGCGGACGCCTGCGATCAGGGAATCGCGGCTCTCATCAAAGACCTGAAGCAACGAGGCCTCTTTGAAGAAACGCTCCTCGTCTGGGGCGGCGAGTTCGGTCGTGCTCCCACTTCCGAAGGGCAGAAAGGCCGCGACCACGACCACTACGGCTACACCGTGTGGATGGCTGGTGGCGGAGTGAAAGGCGGATTCAGCTATGGCTCAACGGACCAGTTCGGCCTAACCGCCGTCGAGAACCGAGTCCATGTCCACGATCTGCACGCCACGATCCTGCACCTCATGGGCCTGGACCATGAGAAACTGACGTATCGATACTCCGGCCGACACTTCCGCCTGACCGACGTCCACGGTCACGTTGTGCAAGACGTCATCGCCTGACTCTTGACGCACTGTCTCATCCTGCAGGCGAGCCGTCGCCGTCAGCCGTCGAGTCCTGGCTCAGTCGAGTCCTGGCTCATTGGACGAGTACCGATTCATTCGGAGGAAAACCCAGCAGGCTTACGCCTGCGGCTCGCCGGGGACGATGCGGTCACAACGTCTTCAGATACTCAAGCAGAGTTTGCTTGTCAGGCTCGCCGAGTATATCTGGAAAAGTGTGGCCCACTGCTGATTTGCCTGACTTTGTTGTGTCGAAGTGTGACCGGCGTTCGTAGGCACTCGTTGCTGCTTCGGGAAGAGCTTTGAACTCTTCAACTTCCAGACCGACTCGCTTCTGGTCGTAACCGTCTTCCGTACGTTTCCAGACGACGGGCCGCTCGGCCGAGTGCAGTACATGCCACAGTGTCGGCACTGATCCATTGTGGAAGTAAGGTGCCGAGGCCCAGATTCCGTCGAGTGGAGGCGCGACGTAGCCGCTCGGTTCGACGTCGACCTCGTCCTTTCCGTAGCGGCTCATCCAGCCGTCACGGATCCACTCCCGATGCTCTCGATTCAGCGCTCTCAGTCGCACCGGATCAGTTCCCACTTCTTCGAGCGGAACCACCACTTGCTCGTACTTTTCGTCGGAGCCGTAGGTGCCGTGGCATCGTGAGCAGTTCTTCTCGAACACCACCCTGCCCTGCTCGGCCAGCTCGACGTCTACTTTGAACGGATACTTCGGTGCTTCCAGCGACTCAATCCACGCCTGGATATCTTTGAAATCGTCTTCCCACGAAATCAGCGTCTCGCGATCGTTCTTCGGAAGCATCATAAACTGCATCAGCACGCGATGATTCTTCGGAGCGAAGCCGTCCGCGTAAAGGCTGCGTTTCTTCTTGAAATTCCAGAATGGCGGAGCGTCCATGTCATGGTGCATCTGTGGCGGTTCCGGTCGCGACCGGTCAATATTCATGTCTTTGTCACGAAGGTTGCCGAGCACGACTCCAAAGACAACAGCATTAGTCGTCCCGTGCGTCGTGCCGAGCGGCAGCTTAAGTGATGCCAGATCCAAGTGACCGAGCTTCTTGAGCATCGTCAACTTTGTCAGCCGCACGTCCTCGGTCAGCGACTGCAGCGCAAAGTGCGAGTTCGGCAATCCCGGAACCACTCGTCCGGCAACTTTGCCAGCGTGACACGCCAGGCAATTCATCACTCGATTGCCGCCGCCCGTGTCGACATACCCCAGCGGCAGCCCGGTACCAGGCCGTTCTGGAGACTCCATCAGCCCGTAGTGCGAAAACGTCAGTCGACGACGTTCTTCAGAATTCGCATCGCGAGCTTCACTACCGAGTGGCTCCTCCCAGCGACGCCACAAGTTCTCGAATACCTGCTGGTCAAAGTCCGGCGGCAGGTACGCATTCTCTCGAAGATGTCGCCAGCCCCGCTCTGCCGCCGTCGTCGTATCGGCGGACAATGCCGAGTCGCTGGCAACTCCAAGAGCAATTGACAGAAAACAGAGACTGAAGATCAGGGTGGCCCAGTCAGTATGGCTGGGTCGCGCAGCGACAAGATGCTTCATCCTACGCTTCCGATCGTCCCGGGCCAGTTCGACAGCTGTGACGTTGCTAACACGTGCGAAACGAATCCCTGGTTTTCTGTGGCACGCGACTCCGTCGCGTTAGCCCGGCATGGGCTGACGACACGGAGTGTCGTGATTTTTTAGTAGGCTGGAACAAGCGCAGCGCAGTTCCGGCAGAGGACATGTCAATAACCATTCGAATTGCCG
>Ga0316208_1000864_pt1 | contig 32518 bp, 32 predicted proteins | sample 3monopyrite_MG_FD_204944 | JGI IMG/M metagenome (GOLD analysis project Ga0316208, IMG submission 204944) | Microbial mat bacterial communities from mineral coupon in-situ incubated in ocean water Damariscotta River, Maine, United States -... | ecosystem: Environmental > Aquatic > Marine >...
GTATGTTAATGTTTGACAATATGTTTGGTGCGCAGAACGGTACATTGAAAATTGGCCAATTTGATCCATCATCATTGTATTCTTTCCCAACGCATCGTCAGATGTTAAATCCGGTTAAACCCATTGCAGAAACAAATGAATTTCCCCCTGCGATCGGGCGTATACCCGTATTACCACTGGCCTTCGCTTCAAAAATGTTTGGTTTAAGTACAGGAGCACGAAATGCAGGAACAACTGCCTCTGATCCCGATACACTGAAAGAAGGGTTTGCGATTTTACCCTTTGAACCGTATTTGTTTAATGCACCGGTACAAAAAGGTGTTTCCTTGCACGGTCGGATAGCGGGTAACAAATTGCTTTATCAAGTGGGGTTGGTGCAAAACAATACAGCAGAAACGGTTTCTAAAACCCGTTGGGATACATATGCGATGTTGCGTTATGACTGGCTCGGTGAGTTCAGTAACTTCCAGGTTTCGGGTTTTTATTACAACGCGCCTAAGGCCGCAATGCCGACTCTGAATATGGGTGGCACTCTTCGTTACGCTAATTCAGCTGTTGACTGGAACCGTTATGGTTTAGCTGCGCGCTGGCAAGCTAAATCCTGGGATATTTATGGCACCGTGATCGTTGATCAAATCGATGAGCCTGATTATAGCGGTAAGACCGCGATGATGGGCGGAGCTTCGACCTGGGAGAAGAACGCTATGGGTATCAGCCTTGAGGCCGATTATCTCCTGGATGATAAATGGTTGTTGGGTGTGCGTTACGATCAGATGAGTAGTGGTGGTTTATTACGTGGCAATACGGGCGCGGCGAACTGGGATAGAGATTTGGCTCAAGATGCAGCATTTTTGGGTCTGATTGCCAAATACTATCCAAGTCCAAACATTGGCCTCTATGCGCGTTATCACCATAATCTGAAAACTTCAGTGAAACTACCGACTGTACTGGGTGGTGATGAAAATCCCGCAACTAACTTAACATCGATGGTTACCGTCGGTGTTGACATGGCATTCTAAGAGGAAAATAAAATGAATAAGCAAAAAAGTTTCCTACAAAGTTTATCAGTGGCCGTGGCGTTAACTATGGTAGCTGGGTCTTCCAGTGGCGTAATTGCCGCTGAGAAAAAAGCGAAAGCGAAAACAGCACCTCTAGCCATTACGGTATCGCCGTATAAAGGGCGACCTAAAGAAAATGCGAAAAACATCGCAGCAGGTAAGCGTATTTATGACAATGCATGTATCTATTGCCACGGTACAACAGGAAAAGGTGACGGTCCTGTTGCTTTTTACTTAAGCAGAGATACTGCACCGCGTCCGCGTGACTTAACGTCGGGTATTTTTAAGTTTCGTTCAACGGGCAGTGGTGAGTTACCCATGGATGAGGATATTTTTCGTACCATTACACGTGGTGTGAAAGGCTATATGCCGGGCTTCCAGGGCTTATCCGTTTCTGATCGGTGGAAAGTCGTTTATTACGTTAAGAGCTTTAACCCTGACTTTAAAGGTGGGGAGTTCGAAACAATTAAAATGGTTGGCGGCCCAGTTCAATCCAATGGTGTGAGCATTAATAAAGGCTACAAGGTATACCAGAAGTTTAAGTGCTGGGAATGTCATGGTGGCGGTGGTTTGGGTAATGGTAAAAAAGCACCTGATCTTAAAGATGATTGGGGGTTCCCTTTACCACCTCGTGACTTATCACGTTTAAGTTCGTTTAAAAATGGCACTGCGCCAGAAGATATGTACCGCACAATTATGGCGGGGTTTGATGGCGGTGCAATGCCATCTTATGCTGATTTCTTTGAAGGTGAAGAAAAAAATGTGTGGCATTTGATTAACTACATTCGTTCATTATCTGAATAAGGTATTAACATTCGTAGTTTAATTAGTGAGGCTGATCTAGATAGGTAATCAGTATCTGGATTGGCCATTAATTATAATTTGGAGATTTTAATAGTATGAAAATAAAGAACTCAATTAAATGGGCAGGTGTTGCATCTGCTTTACTGCTCGCATCAACAGCGAGTGCCTATGAACAAATTGATGTCACTAACGGCGGTACCATTTCCGGGACAATTAGTTTTAAAGGGGCATTACCGGCAAATCCGGCCTTGAGTATTACAAAAGATAAAGAAACGTGTGGTACAGGTATTACTGCTGATTATTACCTTGGTTCGGGCGGTGGCTTACAAAATGTTGTTGTTGCGATTGAAAGCATTGATAAAGGCAAGAAATTTAAAAAGCGTGCCATCATCCCTTTTGACAATAAAAAATGTATGTTTGTCCCGCATGTTGTAACCGCGGTAAAAGGACAGAAGCTGGGTATTAATAATAGTGATCCTGTTTTACATAACACACACCTTTATTCGGGCAAGAAATTAAAGACAATGTACAACATTGCTTTGCCGTTGATGAACAAAGTAATCAAAAAACCATTACGCAAATTAGGTCCGGTAGTCGTTAAATGTGATGCGCATGAATGGATGTTGGGTTATGTGTATGTCTCAAAGCATCCTTATTCTACTGTAACCGCGAATAATGGTAGCTTTAGTATCGGTGATGTACCTGCCGGAAATTATAAAGTGAAAATCTGGCATGAAAAGCTGGGTGAAGTAAGCCAGGACGTAACCGTTGCCGCTGGCGGAACGGCAAAGTTGAATTATAGCTTTAGCAAGTAAATCGATCATTCATGTTTTATTGTTATTTACTTAAAAGCTAAATTGAAATAGGAGATTGTTTTGAAAAAATTAGCATTGAAATTCGGTCTACTTGTAACGGGAATTGGTTTGATTGCGACAGTCAGTATGGCAGTCACAGCTAAACCAGAGAAGAAATCAAGTAGCAGCGAAGGGTTCTATACGACATTTTTCAAATATTCCTCAGAAACGGGAAATATTAAACCTGTTGGAGAAAGCCCTCCAGTAAACGCTGGACTGATTCGTTATGGCGAATGGTCTTATCGTGGTTTTTGTGTCGGATGTCACGGGGTGAAAGCCGATGGTAATGGCGCAGTTTGGGAGTTGGCAGAGCAGTATGGCCAGGGTCATAAATTGCCGCGTAAACCACGTGACTTTACTGAAGCTGTTTATAAGGTGCGTTCAACACCCAGTGGTTCATTACCGACAGATGAAGATTTATTTGCTGCAATATCTCGTGGCTTAGTTGCCGATGAAGATATGCCAGCATTTAAATTTTTACCTGAACGCGATCGCTGGGCAATCGTTGCGTATATCAAAAGCCTGACAGATCGTTGGGAGGAAGAAAAAGATGATCAGGAAGATCCTGTTTCCGTATCTAATCCTCCAATGCCAACAGCCGAATTAATTGCTGCAGGCAAAGATGTATACAAGCTAATGAAATGTGCGAAATGTCACGGTCACCTTGGTAAAGGGGATGGTCCTTCTGCTCCACAGTTGAAAGATGATAATGACTTACCGATTGAACCTCGAGACTTTAGTGACGCAAGTATGTTTGTAGCGGGTAGTGATCCAAAAGGTGTTTATATGACTTTTACTACCGGGTTTGATGGTACGCCTATGCCTTCGTTTGCAGATTTTCTTGAGGAACAACAGCGTTGGGAACTTGTTTGGTATGTTATCTCATTACGTAATGACTGGGATATTAATAAAGTGCGCGCTGACATGTTGAAAGCTAACGCTGACAAAACGCCTGGTTAATGGGGGCCTTGGATAAAACGACGGCAGCGACGGTATATACCCTGTTAGGGATTGTCATTGCAGTAGGTGTTGCTTTTATAACAACGATTTATTTGCCAGATGAAAATCGCGTTCTCCCTGCACCGGGTGTGGGTGAGGCCGTAAAGTTTGATGTGGAGATGGGAAAGCAATCGCCACTAAAAGTTGAACGTGGACGGGTTTATTATGTTCAACTTTGTCTCTCATGCCATGGTGTGAGAGGTGACGGTTTGGGGCAGTGGGCTTACCGTGTAACGCCCTATCCCGCCGACTTACGAAAAGCGAGAACACAAAGTAGAAGTGATGAAACGTTGTTCAAGTTTATTAGTAAGGGACTGGTTGGAACGCCTATGATTGGGTGGGAAAAGCAATTATCGCCTGCCCAACGTTGGCAATTAGTGGCCTATCTTAGGCATTTGGCAAAAAGTACTAACAAGAGCAGCAGTAAAAATACAGGTAGTAGTTAATGAGTTCGAATTTGATTGATATTAAAGACCCGAAACAACATAGGAACGATAAACGTGATACATCTGGTGATGCAAAAAAAGAAACGGACGAGAATATGTCAAAACATATTTTACGTTTCTTTGTTATGTCAGTCATTAGCCTGTTTATTGGAACTATGATGGGTGTTATGCAGACCTTTCCAGGATTTGCGCAGTGGTTAAGGGAATCAGGTCCAGCGGGACATCTTATTGATCCTTTGGCTCATGCGCATATAAATTTGGTTGGAGGGGTAACGGTGGGAATGATGGGATTGTTTTATTACGTTATACCGAAATTGATAAATCGTCCTATCTACAGCATGACGCTGGCAACAATGTCATTCTGGTTTTCAATGATCGGGGTAACAATATTTTTCACTTCATTGGTCATACTCGGCGTGATTGAAGGCAATATGATTCATAGCGGCATGACTTATGGACAGGCTTTGGAAGCAGTAGGGCCTATACATCACATAATGATTGTGACAGGAGCAATGATAATGGGTTTTGGTTACTGGACATATATTGCAAATATATTACTTACAATATTCAAGAAACAACGGAGGGTGTAAACATGCATCGTACGATTAACTTTATATTCAGTGGTTTTATTATTGGTGTTGGCTTGGGAACGGTTTTTCAACTGGTTATTCTTCCTGTTGTTGGAATGCGCTCCTTTGGTGATTGGACAGAGTTATTAAATTGGGGACTCGGTATTTCTTTTGCAACCGGTATCGTGTCTGCACTTAGTTTTTGGTTTTTAAATGTTGTTATGCAGCGTCAAGGTAAATAACAGTTCATTTTTTTACCGTTGATATGATTAGGAGGTAAAATGAGTTTTTTAACAGAAAATGACTACGCTGAGGGGACTGCTTCCAAGCATTTCTTTTTCTCGGCTATTGTTATGCTTGTAATTGGAACGATGTTAGCGATTGTCACTTCATTTCGCTTGGCATGGCCTGATGTTTTTCCAAATGATATACCCTGGCTGCATTTTGGCAGGGTTCGTCCGGTGCATGTGCACTTTGTTATTTTTGGCTGGATTTTCATGGCCTTTGCGGGTGCGATGTATTACATAACACCAGCACTATGCAAAACCAAGCTTTGGAGTGAGCGGCTCGGCACATGGAACTGCTGGGCATGGAATCTGGGTATGGTGGTGGTGTTCTTTACCCTGATTAACGGTATTACCACCGGTCGTGAATATCAGGATCTGGTCTGGCCAGTTGATGTCTACGTCTTACTCTTCATGCTAATCCCGCTTGCGATTAATGTATGGTTGACCATGCTGAATCGTAAAATTGAAGGACTGTATGTGACATTGTGGTTCTTTGCTGCGGCATGCCTGTTCATCATTTTGACCTATTTCATCGGTGCGATTCCTGATTTCTTCCCGGTTACGGGTTTAAGTGAGGCCTATATGACCTGGTGGCATGCACATAATGTGCTGGGACTGTGGATTACACCTGTCTCTGCTGCGATTGCGTATTATATTATTCCCAAAGTGTCGGGTAATACGTTATACAGTCATAAAATTGGGCATTTGCATTTCTGGTCGATTATTGCATTTTATTCCACGCCAGGTGCACATCATTTAATGGCTGCGCCTATCCCTGAGTGGTTGAAATCGTTTGCTTCGGTTAGTGGTGTACTCATCATGATTCCGGCATTGGCTTTTGTGGTCAATATGCTGATGACAATGAAAGATAAATGGTGGATGTTTACCAAGAATATTTCATTGCAGTGGGCATTGACTGGCGTCCTGTTTGCGATTCCATTGAATATTCAGGGTGCATTCCAGCAAACCCGAACGCTGAACTGGTACATTCATGGTACTCACTGGATTGTGGCTCATGCTCATCTGGCTTTACTGGGTTTCTCAACCTTCATTGAAATTGGTGCCATTTACTATGGTCTGCCAAAATTACTGAAACGGAAACTTTATAGCTTCAAACTTGCTCAGTGGCACTTTTGGTTAACTGCGATTGGGTTTATGGGCTTCTGGATTTCATTAACCGGTGCAGGTCTTGTGCAAGGCGCTGCTAAAGTTTATGAAATTCCATATATTGAGTCTGTTATTGCGACACATCCATATATGGTTGCGCGAGTCATCTTTGGTTTGATGATTATCGGAGCACAGCCGCTTTTCTTATACAACATGATAATGACAGCCTTGCGTGGTGAGAAAACAGATGAGTCAACTACTGCGCAAACCGCATCTGCTGCGCAAACCGCACCAGCTGCAGCCTGAACCAAGATAAAGGAGAAGAGAAATGCCTAGATATGTTGTTGGTGCCGTTCTTGTTGTAATAGTGATATTTGCTTCTATGGGTTTAACCATTATTGCTGGTTCGACCTATATGGCAGGTGTTGAACCGACAGAACTGGCAAAAGAGAAAGAAAAAATATGGGGCCACACGGGCTGGAACATTCATGATCCGTTTATGACCGGAGCCGATGCCCCCACCCCTGCAAGTAAGGGTAAGACAATCTTCATTCGTGAAGGTTGTTGGTGGTGTCATACCTTGCTGCCGGAGCAAACACAGGACTGGACTTACTTCGGTGAGCCACCGGTTCAGGGTGATATACAGCTTGAATCGCCGAGTTTGTTTGGTTCGGATCGCAAAGCACCGGATTTACTGCACATAGGCAGCCGTAATAAAGTCAAGGCCTGGCATTATGTGCATCATCGTAATCCACGTGCGGTAACGCCAGGTTCAATTATGCCTGCATTCACCTATCTCAGTGATGAAGATATGGATGCGCTAATTGCATTTTTGGATAGTCTCAAATAACGGGTTTCAGAGGAGAAGATGTATGTCTGATATAGATAAAGCAAATGAAGACAAAGGGGTCGTTTTTGGCCGCTTTTCTGATGAGGAGTTCGATGGCATCAAGGAAGGTAATGGTAAAATCCCGTGGTGGCTGGTGATGATTGCTGCTGTCACTGTTTTCGAAGCCTTCCTCTGGACCTTTCCGTGGGGATTTGGCCAGCGATATGAGCGGGTTACCACCACCTTTGTTAGTGCAACTGGTGAACAGCCCTGGTGGGATTGGGGTTATATGATGATTTTCTTTCAAATCGTTATCATCATGAGTGGTATTGCTGCGGTAATATGGACCATTAATGCCGATAAAACACCAAAGAAAAGAGACTAAGTAAATTATATGCATTTGATTAGCTGTTATTCTGGTTCTTAAACATGGGGTTTTCAGATCAGATTTCGATGTTAATATTTGGTTTGGTGATGCTGGGTGTCACGATATTTTTGCTTATGTCAAAAGTTATCGTGGGACCACTTGCCAAACTTAAACGGGTTGAACGCATTGTCTTGAGCCTGAGTTTGATCGGAGTTTTGCTGGTGGTCATCATGGCGGGTAGTGAATTACTTTTTCATGTATTGTTTTAAGCATAATATAAAAGTCGGATGAGTGAGTGAAAAAAGGCGAGAAGGTTTTTTTTGTAGTCTCTGTGATTCTTTCAGTATTAGCCGTGACTTCAGTTATTGAACGCAATATGAGGAAGGACGGACCCTCAATTAAAGATCACTATGAGTGGTCAGATGATGGCAAGAAAGGTTATGTTCTTTATAAAAAAAGTGGTTGTAACAGTTGCCATCGTGCCTTGCGTACCGGTGAGATAGGTGTAGCGCCAGTACTTGACGGGGAAGGAACCCGCAGAACAGAGCAATGGTTACAGGCTTACTTTAAGAACCCGGAAGATGTGGTACCGGGTTCTGCCCATACCGGAAAGCTGGGGCCGGATTTCCGAATGCTTAGTGATGAAAGTAAAAAACTGTTTGTTGCTTTTTTAAAAGGATTAAAATCAAGCCCGGGATCATCCACTTATCCAAGGCCACCTTTCAAGCTGGATCAATAATTTAAGGTTTATTAATTCGATTTAAAAACGAGGAAATGAAATGACAGGTGAAGTACTTATTCCATATATTTGGGCTGCAACAGGACTTGTAACACTAATCTTTGTTGTGGTTGGTGTTTACTGGGCATCAAAACACCACCAGTTTGATGAAGATATTAGTAAACAGATTTTTACTGACGGTGATGACGAGCGTTATCAAGATGAAGATCATAAAGCTAACCATTAATGGCGAAATTAAGAGTGGCCGAGATTGTGGTACTGGCCGGTACTGTGGTTATCGTATTGTTTGCAATCGTGGTTGGTCGGATTATTTATATTAAGCCGCCACCTGTAGAACATGTTTACCTTGAAACAGAGGGGCGTAAGCTGGGCGAAGCGGTTTATCGCCGTCTGGGTTGTGGAGCATGTCATGAAATTTTTAATAACGGGACATCAACTTTTGGCCCCGGACTGGATGGTGTAGGTAGTCGGCGAAAAGGTGAATGGTTGGCCCGATATTTAAAAAAACCGTGGCCAAATGTGTCAGCAAAAAAATACCGCCTGGAGATGCCTGCGGTAAAAGATGTATCAAAATCAGAATTTAATGCATTGGTCGATTATCTTTCGGCACTGCGTAAACTGACTGCAAATGGTGAAATGATTGAACCCTAGTATTTGATTAAGGTTAAATTAAGTAACATAAACTCAAGAGGTAAATTGATATGGAAGGACTTGCATTAGCAGCAATTGGATTTTTTGGTATCGGTGGCGTGATAGCTTTGTCAGTTGTACCGTGGATATGTATTGGTACAGGACTTAAAGATCCCGATCAAGATTATATTAACTAAGCTAAGATTTCTTAACTGCCTGTTATGAACAGGCAGTATTTGAAATTAATTTATTAACATACTATTCCATCCACAGTACATAATCTGAACTTGTGAAATCCTGTTTTATTAGTTTCTGACATTGTAAAAATAATTGTGCCAGCAATTATTTTGTGAAACTATGGGGGTCTTGAATGAGGAAAGATATTTATGATTCTAGCATCACGCCAACGGCAAAATTTCTATTTATTGCAATTCTATAAACTACTATTAATTTTATTTGCCCTAAGTTTACTTTCAGCTTGTAATGATCGTGGATTTAAACCAAAGATTGCAGAAGGTGATGAAGTTCCTGCGAGTGAACATCGTACGGCTGCTGAAGCGGGTTCACGAGAAGCGGTTTGTAGCATGGATCGCCCCGATAAATTACATAAGTGGAAAATTTCTGAGCTTCGTAAAGCGAACAAACCCTTCCTTGTTGTTTTTGGAACGCCCCAACATTGCACTATGTGTGTCGATCAATTAATTCGTGTTGCGAGTTTACAAGAAAAATACGGCGATCGTTTTGCCTTTCTCCATATAGATGAATATAAAGATGATCCCGTTTGGGTGGAGTGGGGAGTTAAAGGTGAACCCTGGACTTTTATCGTTGATCAAAAAGGCATCGTACGCAAAGTATTCCCCGGCCCGACAGATTTGTCGGTAATGGAATTGGTGATTGATGAAATAATAAAGGAGAAAAGTTAAATGCAATGGATACGACGCTTTTTTGCTTTATTCGTTATATCTTTTCCAATAGAGCTTTTAGCAGAAGTTGCTGAGTTGAGCGCAAGGCCCGGTTATACACAAATAGAATCAACACTGGCATTTCCGTGGTTTATGTTTTTTGTTTTTTTAGCGTTAATTTTAATTCCCTTCCTGCTGATTATTGCACTTTCATGGCGTAAGTCTGATAAGGAACGATAAGAAGTCTTTTTAGTGCAATATTTTAGAGGTATATAAGAGTGTTTAATCGTATTATTTTGCCAATAATTCTTGTGATCGTGTTAATTGTTACGGCTTTTCTAGTAATGAATGCATTTGAAGCAACGAATATGATGAAAGAAACAGGCATGGCAAGTCCAACGATGTTAAATGAGCGGCCGAAATAATGAACATTATTTGTCGTTAAACAGTATCCTTATCAGGATATCTTGAATTGTCCAACGAGTCCCTGTAAATCTTTAGATAGTCTTGATAGGTCTTTACTGGCATTTGTACTTTGTACGGCGCTATTTGATGTTTCATCGGCAAGCTGGTTTATATTTATAATATTTTTATTCATTTCTTCTGTGGTTGCAGACTGTTCTTCAGCCGCACTGGCGATATGGGTGTTCATTTCATTAATAGTCGTAACAGCTCGCGTAATAGCGGCGAGTGCTTCGCCTGCCTGCTTAGTTTGATCGACGCCTATCGTTGCCTTTTCCTGTCCTGTTTTCATTGCAGATACGGCATTTTTAGCGCCGGATTGTAATTTATCAATCATGGATTCTATTTCCTGAGTTGATTCCTGAGTTCGTCCTGCAAGGGTGCGTACTTCATCAGCAACAACAGCAAAACCACGACCTTGTTCACCTGCTCGGGCTGCTTCAATCGCGGCATTAAGTGCAAGTAAGTTAGTTTGTTCTGCTATGCCTTTAATCACATCGAGTACACTTCCAATTGCTTCACTGTCGTGAGCTAATTGCTCGATAACACCCGCTGCATTCTCCACCTCTTGTGCTAACTCATCGATTGAAACAGAGGCCTGTTGTACTATTGAGTTACCTGCTTTTGCTTCATTATCAGCACTTGCAGCAGCACCTGAGGCATCACTTGCACTACGTGCGACTTCCTGTACTGTGGCAGACATTTCATTCATTGCTGTCGCGACTTGTTCAGTTTCTGATCGCTGATTATCAAGCGTGCGCGCACTTTCATGCGATATAGAAGCAACTTCTTCAGATGCGCCAGCCAATTGAGATGTTGCACTGATTATCTGTTGTACAAGTGCTTCGAATTTTTCAGCCATTGCGTTGAAGTCAGTCGCAATTTGCTGCATTTCATCTTTACCTCGTAATTTTAGACGAGTATTTAAGTCACCATCCGACATATTTTGTGTCGCTATACCCACAAGTTTAACATTTTCCAAAATCGACAAATATAATCCGGTAAACAGATAGAATAAGATGAATAACACGACAGAGACAATAGCGATTTCTTGTATTTCCAGCATGAATTTTTCTTGTTTTCTGTCATCAAAAATTTGGGTTAGTTTAGGCGCGATGGCATCAAATAATTTATAAGATCCATCAATAGCGTGAGTGGCAGTATTAAATATAGCGTCACTGGAAATAGTAATTTTTTCAGCGTTTAATAGTTTGTTTTGTAATAAATCTTTAATCTCTTTAACTGCTTTATTATTGCTATCAATCATATGACCAAGATCTTGTTTTAGTCCGGTGTTTGCAGTGATTGCTGCTGCCAGACCAGATTTTAATTGCAGGGCAAACATTGAGATATTGTTGACTAATACAGAAAGGCGAACCAAATTATTTTGGTTGAATTCTCCCTTGGCAGCTATACCAGAGGCGACCGCACGGGCTTGCCCCATATTTTCCATTAGATTCGGCAAGCTTGATACCAATGCGGCCCCCATATAATAAGTATCGAGCGTGGGATCAAGAGTAATCCCCGATGTATCGGCCACTTTTGTTATTAAAGCCAGAATATCTGCGATGAGTTTTGACTGTGCTTTGATTGCTTTTGTGACATTTTGATTGAGTGAATTGGTTTTAATATTTTTCCATTGTTGCAGCAGATCTTTCGTCGTTCCTGTAATGTTTAGTTTTTCGCCTAATTTATTTTCAATTTGTTGAAGTTGAGCTAAGAATTTATCAACATCTTGCCTTTTACTTAAAATTCTGGCTTTAAAGCTCTCATTACCATTAAGATAAGCGGCGGTCATGCCACGATGCTGCTGAATATGCTGGATGGGGAGTCGGCTAGCCTGTAAGTATTGAACCCCAAGAGCTTCTCCTTCAAGAAAGCTGATTTCCTCCGAGAGTTTAGAAATCATGCTGTAAGAAAGAATAACCAAAGGAATGAGTGCAAGCATAAATATGACAAAAAATTTAACCGGGAAACGCATTTTCCCCATCATAATTGTGGCAGGCGCAAATATTTGTTTCATTTGGTATCTTCTTTTTTAAGTTAATCTTTATTATTTGTATATTCTTATCGGACGTTAAACTAAATACTTTAATATATCAGTGACTTAAAGTGTGTGTTACTTGTAGTTTTAACAGTAAAATGAATGTGATTTTATATCTTAAGTAAATTTGTTTAGCGTTATGTTTATAATATTGGTTTAGTTTGTTCAGTCATGCTGCGGATAAATTTAATGGTATCTCCACAAAATATATTAAAGGTGCTTGCGGATGGCAAGTATCATTCAGGAACTGAATTGGGACACCTGTTCGGAATAAGTCGTGCTGCTATTGGTAAAAATATTCATAAGATAGAACAAACCTATAATTTGACAGTGTTTGCAGTTAAGGGAAAAGGGTATCGGTTGCAACAACCTTTAGCGCTTTTAGATAAGGATGAGATCAAGCAACGATTAAGCGTGAATACCGTAAAGCAACTGACTCAATTAGAAATATTTTTTGATATTGATTCAACTAATCGTTATTTGAATTCTAAAAGCCTGGAAGGTGCTTCGAGTGGCTACCTTGTTTTAGCAGAACAACAAACAAAAGGGACAGGTCGTCGTGGCAAAGCGTGGATTTCACCTTTTGGAAGTAACTTATATCTTTCTTTATTATGGCGATTTCAATATGGTCCGGCACAATTAGGTTGTTTGAGTTTGTTTGTTGCGGTTGCCATTATACGAGCATTAAAAAAAGCTGGTATTGAAGATGCGGGTGTGAAATGGCCAAATGACATTTACTGGCAGAATAAAAAACTGGCAGGTATTTTATTAGAAATGCGTGGTGAATCATCCGGTCCAAGCACGGTTGTGATTGGTGTTGGAGTTAATATCAATATGTCAAAAAACAGTATAGAGACTAATGACATTGATCAGCCATGGGTTGACCTTGAATCGATCACAGGAAAAAAAATAGATCGTAATCATTTTACTGCTATTGTTATAGATATGTTATTTGACGTATTAAACGACGTTCCTGATGATCAAGGCAAGTTATTTGAAGAGTGGCAGCAAATGGATATATTAAAAGGGAAAAATATTGAAGTGACTTTTGCAGACAAAATAATATCGGGAAAGGCATTAGGAATAAATCACGCTGGTGCATTACGCGTACTGCATGCGGGTAAAGATGTTATTTGTCATTCAGGTGAAGTAAGTATACGGCACGATAAGCCTAATGATTAAAAATACATTACTCATAGATGCTGGAAATAGCGCACTAAAGTGGGCCGTCACTGATGCGCATGACTTTTCTAATATGCGTACAAAATATTACACAGATGAGGTAACCGCAGATTTTTTTATTGAGTGTTGGAAAAGCTTAGACAAACCGATAACAATTATTGCTTGCTGTGTTGCGCAGAATCAGATTTGGCAAGCTTTGGTTATGGCCTGTGATGAATTATGGAAAATGGATATTCACAAAGTCGAATCATTAAGTGAAGGATATGGTTTAGTTAATGGTTATGACATTGCTTCTGATTTGGGAAGTGATCGTTGGTGCGCCATGATCGGTGCTTATCATGTTGTGGACTCTGCCTTTATTGTTGTTGATGCAGGAAGTGCGCTGACTATCGATATGGTGAATGAGTCAGGACAACATTTAGGTGGATACATAAGCCCTGGCGTGAATACGATGAAGAAAAGTTTGGGCATGCATACTGCGCAAGTGAAAGTCGATACAGATCAAACTTCAAGCCCCTCTTTATCTTTAGCTCGATCGACTAAAGAGTGTGTTGAGGCCGGTATTTATTTGTCAGTGGTAAAAATGATTGAGTCGGTATTTGAAAAAGAATCTGAACAGGTTAAATCGTTACAATGTTTTATCACGGGCGGCGATGCAAAGCTCATTGCAAATTTATTGTCCTTTAAATGCGTTATGATGCCGGATATTGTTTTACGTGGTTTAGCTGAGATTCAGAAAAAGAATCAGGATTAGTTTTTATATGAAATGGCTTATTTATTTGTTACTTATTTTTAATATTGGTTTTGCATCGTGGCATTTTAGAGGCTTAGATGCGCGAGAAGATGGTGCGGTTAATACTTTAAAGATTAATAATGAAAACCAATTGATATTACTCAGTGAATTTAAGCAACAACAGAAATCTGAGTTAGCAGGAAAATTATGTTACAGCCTCGGTCCTTTTACTAAGAAAGCACAGTCTAAAAAGGCTCAGCAAATATTAAGTGAAGCGAGTATTGAATCCAAACAAATTCGCTTGCGTGATATCACCCGTAGTGGCTACTGGGTGATATTGCCGGCTAGTGAGTCGCGAAAAGCCGCCAATAAACATATTCAGAAGTTAAAAAAGCTAAAAATTACGGATTATTTTCTTGTTGCTACCGGATCACATGAAAATGCGGTCTCTTTAGGCGTTTATTCGCAGAAAAAACTCGCCAGAAACCGGGTTGATGAAATGATACGTTTGGGTTTTGTACCAAGAATGGAGAGTGTTGCCCTGCCTAAGAAAGTCTACTGGCTTAACTGGTACAAAGAATCAAAAATCCAGCCGGAAGAGACTTTGATCAGCAACATTAAAAAGCAGTACCCTCAAATTTCGAAAATTGAAAGAAGTTGTAAGTAATCGGAATTAGACCGAAATTAGCCAGTTTAGCCGCGTGATTTGGCTTGATTTGTTTTGACTAAAACTCTAGAATGCGCCGCACTGTTTGGATGTGATTGAATTTGTCCATAACATTTTAAAGACATTTTAAAGACATTTTAAAGTTTTAGCCGGCATAGCTCAGTTGGTAGAGCAACTGACTTGTAATCAGTAGGTCCCGAGTTCGACTCTTGGTGCCGGCACCATATTTAAAATTAAACCCGAGGAAAGATTTTCCCCGGGTTTTTTTATTCTTTTAAGTTTTCATCAGCCTGCTTCAAAAAAGTGGCGCAGGTTATGGAATTTTAAGGGAATAAATCTATTTCTGTGTTGACAGCTTGTGTCCTCTCAAGGACAATACGCAGCTTCGTTCGCGCGGAGGGGTTCCCGAGTGGCTAAAGGGATCAGACTGTAAATCTGACGGCTCTGCCTTCGGTGGTTCGAATCCACCCCCCTCCACCATTTTTTAGGTAAATGGAGTAAGGACTCTATTTATATAGTTGGCGCAGACACTTTTGTCTAGCGACACCTGTTGAAAATTGGCATGAGAAATCGGGTAGAGCGAGAAAGTGAATAAGTAGAAGCGGGTGTAGTTTAATGGTAGAACTTCAGCCTTCCAAGCTGATCACGCGGGTTCGATTCCCGCCACCCGCTCCAATTTAGAGAGTACCCGAGGTGAGTATTTGGGCGCGCGGCAAGTAACGAACGGTTAATTAACGGGTTATTTGCCCATATAGCTCAGGGGTAGAGCACTTCCTTGGTAAGGAAGAGGTCCCCAGTTCAAATCTGGGTATGGGCTCCATAATTTATGGTTTTATGTATTTAATTTGAAATTTAACACACTATTTACGAGGATCGGCAGTTATGTCTAAGGAAAAGTTTGAAAGAACCAAACCCCATGTCAACGTAGGCACAATTGGTCACGTTGATCACGGAAAAACAACACTGACAGCAGCGATTACAAAAGTAATGGCCGAAGCACACGGTGGCGAATTTAAAGACTACGCAAACATTGATAGTGCGCCAGAAGAACGCGAACGTGGTATCACGATTGCAACCGCACACGTTGAATACGAATCAGAAAACCGTCACTACGCACACGTAGATTGCCCGGGCCATGCCGATTATGTAAAAAACATGATTACGGGTGCCGCACAAATGGACGGCGCGATTTTAGTCTGTTCAGCAGCCGATGGCCCCATGCCACAAACACGTGAGCACATCTTATTATCACGTCAGGTTGGTGTACCTTACATCATCGTCTACATGAACAAAGCAGACATGGTTGATGATGAAGAATTATTAGAGCTTGTAGAAATGGAACTCCGTGAGTTACTGGACAAGTACGACTTCCCGGGCGACGACACACCGATTGTTACTGGTTCAGCATTAAAAGCATTAGAAGGCGATACGTCAGACATTGGTGTTCCATCAATTTTGAAGCTAGTTGCAGAAATGGATGCCTACTTCCCGGAACCAGAACGTGCGGTTGACGGTGACTTCCTAATGCCAGTTGAAGATGTCTTCTCAATTTCAGGTCGAGGTACGGTTGTTACTGGTCGTATCGAACGCGGCATTGTGAAAGTGGGTGAAGAAATCGAAATCGTCGGTATTAAAGACACGGCAACAACAACCTGTACAGGTGTAGAAATGTTCCGTAAGTTACTTGACGAAGGTCAGGCGGGCGACAACGTCGGTATCCTCTTACGAGGAACTAAGCGTGAAGAAGTAGAACGTGGACAGGTATTATGTAAGCCAGGTTCAATCAAGCCACACACTAAGTTTACTGCAGAAGTTTATGTCTTAAGCAAAGATGAAGGTGGTCGTCACACGCCTTTCTTCAACGGTTACCGTCCACAGTTTTATTTTAGAACCACCGATGTTACCGGCGCATGTGAATTACCATCAGGTACAGAAATGGTTATGCCCGGCGACAACGTACAAATGGAAGTGACTTTGATTGCGCCTATCGCAATGGAAGACGGCTTACGTTTTGCGATTCGTGAAGGTGGCCGTACTGTTGGTGCGGGTGTTGTTGCGAAGGTGATTGAATAATCAAGTAATTGTGTTGGGCCAATAGTGAACGTTATTGGCTTTTATCGCTTTACTTGAAAAAAGAGTATAGGCCAGTGGCTCAATTGGCAGAGCAGCGGTCTCCAAAACCGCAGGTTGGGGGTTCGACTCCCTCCTGGCCTGCCATTCAAATGAATGGCACGTTAAAGTTATTAAATTGAACAACTGAATTGAAATAAATTGGGTTTTTAGAGTTAATGAGATGCTAGATAAAATTAAATTACTTGTTGCTGTTGTACTGATTGCTGCAGGTATTACGGGTTTTTACACATACGCGGAAGAAGCATTGCTTTACCGTGTTTTGGCGTTACTGGCTGTTTTTATTGTTGCATTTGGCATTACTCTAAAAACCGAAATTGGTTTAAATTCCTGGAACTTTGGTCGCAGTGCTGTTTTAGAAGTACGCAAAGCAGTTTGGCCAACACGTCAGGAAACAATTCAGGCGACATTAATGGTCATAGTTATGGTTATTATCATGGGCATTATTCTTTGGTTGTTTGATATGTTGCTTTTATCGGCTGTTCAAATGCTCACCGGTCAGGGAGGCTAGATTCATGGCTTTACGATGGTATGTGGTTCATGCGTATTCTGGTTTTGAGCAACAGGTAATTCGTTCTTTAGAAGAACGTATTAAATTGCATAGCATGGAAGATAAGTTTGGTGAAATTCTTGTGCCGACTGAAGAAGTCGTTGAAATGCGCGATGGTCAAAAGCGTAAGAGTTCACGTAAGTTTTTTCCGGGCTACGTTCTTATTCAAATGGATATGGACGATGATTCATGGCACTTAGTTAAAGATGCGCCGAAAGTGATGGGTTTCATTGGTGGTACCAGTGATAAACCTGCTGCAATTACGGAAAAAGAAGCGGATGCTATTTTAAACCGGGTTCAGGAAGGGGCAGAGAAGCCGCGACCTAAAGTGTTATTTGAACCGGGTGAAGTGGTACGAATCAACGATGGTCCATTTAATGACTTTAATGGTGTTGTCGAAGAAGTGGATTACGACAAGAGTCGTTTGCGTGTTGAGGTGTCGATCTTTGGTCGTTCAACACCAGTAGATTTAGAGTTCAGCCAGGTCGAGAAAGGTTAATACCAATCGTAGGTTGGCCTTCAGGCCAACAGCTGCGTCGGGCTGAAGCCCGACCTACAATTTTATTTGTAACAGGGGAGACGCGCTTTAAATAGCAAGTCGTTTGCACCCACATTAGGAGTAATATCATGGCTAAGAAAGTCGAAGCGTACATCAAGTTGCAGGTACCTGCACAAGATGCAAATCCAAGTCCACCAGTTGGTCCTGCATTAGGTCAGCATGGTGTAAACATCATGGAATTCTGTAAAGCGTTTAATGCGCAAACACAGGACCTTGAAAAAGGTATGCCAGTTCCAGTTGTTATCACGGTATATAGTGACCGTAGTTTCACATTTATCAAGAAAACACCACCAGCATCAATTTTATTGAAAAAAGCGGCGGGCATTAAATCAGGCTCAGGTGTTCCTAATCGCGATAAAGTGGGTTCTGTTACTCGCGCGCAATTAGAAGAAATCGTGAAAACAAAACAACCAGATTTAACTGCAGCCGATATGGATGCAGGTGTTCGTACTATCGCAGGCACTGCGCGTAGTATGGGTATTGAAACGGAGGGCGTGTAAATGGCTAAGCTAAATAAACGTCAAAAGGCGATTGCTGAAAAATTAGAGCATGGAAAAGTTTATGCTGCTGATGATGCAATGACTTTAGTAAAAGACATGCCTAAAGCAAAATTTACTGAATCAGTAGATGTTGCGATTAAATTGGGTGTTGATCCTCGTAAATCAGATCAAGTTGTTCGTAGCGCCACTGTATTACCACACGGTACGGGTAAAACAGTTCGTGTTGCTGTTTTCACACAAGGTGAAAATGCTGAAAAAGCGAAAGCTGCTGGTGCTGATATTGTTGGTTTTGAAGATTTAGCGGAAGACGTTAAAAAAGGCAATATGGATTTTGATGTTGTTATCGCAACACCTGATGCAATGCGTATTGTTGGTCAGTTAGGTCAAATCTTAGGTCCACGTGGTTTAATGCCTAATCCAAAAGTTGGCACAGTAACCCCTGATGTTGTTACCGCTGTCACCAATGCTAAGTCTGGTCAGGTTCGTTACCGCACAGATAAAGCGGGCATTATTCATTGCCCAATCGGTAATGTTGATTTTGATCCAAAGACATTAAAAGAAAACTTAGAAGCGTTAATCCTTGATTTGAAAAAGGCGAAACCTGCTTCAGCTAAAGGTCAATATCTTAAAAAGATTGTTGTTTCCAGCACAATGGGACCCGGTATCTCGATTGATCAGGCGACTTTAGAAGGCGCTAAATAAAACATAACAAGCCCCGCTGAGAAGCGGGCTTGTTTGAAAGAACTTTGGGGCGGTTGCCTTGCTAAATAAGGCAACTTCCATCAAAGACCGTGGGTGCGGAGTGTGAGGTATTAATTACTAAAGCATTTTGCTAAACAAACGAAAGTTTGGCCGACGCAGATGGTGCTCTGAAACAGACAAAAATCTTTTCAGGACACTGTTATAAACCGCGAAATATTGATTTTTAATATTCCGCATTGTCCAATAATAGAAAAAGGTTCGCCTTATTCTATTTATTAATGAGGTAAGTTCACGTGGCACTTAGTTTTACTGAAAAAGAAGCTATCGTCGCTGAAGTTGCTGAAATTGCTAGCAGTGCATTTTCTGTTGTAGTAGCAGAATACGCTGGGCTTGAGTCTGTTGACATGGACGACCTACGCGCAAAATCGCGTGATGGTGGTGTTTGTCTTCGTGTTGTAAAAAATACTCTTGCTCGTCGCGCACTAGAAGGGACTGACTTCGCTTGTCTACAAGATTCTCTTGTGGGCCCGGTTGTAATGGCATTTTCTCAGGAAGATCCCGGTGCAGCGGCACGCGTAGTCAAAGACTTTACTAAGGAAAACGATAAGCTTGTTGTTAAAGCATTATCAATCAGTGGTCAGTTGCTTGAAGCATCTGAACTCGATCGTTTAGCGAAACTACCGACCAAAGATCAGGCTATCAGCATGCTCATGTCGGTTATGCAAGCACCTGTTACCAAGCTTGTGCGTACGCTTAATGAAGTTCCGGGTAAGTTGGTCCGCACTGTTGCCGCAATTCGCGATGATAAGCAAGCTGCTTAACCAAGCTGCTTAATACGAACTGAAGTTTAAAAATATTTTAGGAGATTTAAAATGGCTGTTTCTAAAGACGATATATTAGAATCGATCAGCGCTATGTCTGTAATGGACGTTGTTGAATTAATCGAAGCTATGGAAGAAAAATTTGGCGTATCTGCTGCGGCTGCTGTTGCTGCTGCACCTGCTGCTGCTGGCGGTGGTGAAGCTGCTGCTGAGAAAGATGAGTTTGACGTAATTCTTACCGGTTTCGGTGAGAAGAAAGTTGGCGTAATCAAAGCGGTACGTGGCATCACTGGTCTTGGTTTGAAAGAAGCTAAAGACATGGTTGAAAGTTGCCCTGCGCCAGTTAAAGAAGGCGCATCTAAAGCTGAAGCTGAAGATGTTAAGAAGCAATTGGAAGAAGCTGGCGCAACTGTCGAGCTTAAATAATTGCGACTTAGTCTGCGTTTAAATGCAACAAGCCTGACTGCTGATTTTAGCAGTCAGGCTTGCATGCATGTTATATACAGCGCAGACAAAATGAAGATGTTTAAACAATAGGCTGGTAACCGAAAGGGTACCGGCCTGTTGCGTCTTCTTTATATTAGCTGAATATTTTACAAGCAGTTATTTATAAAGAATTAACTGAATTTTTTTTAGGCTAACTGCTAAGAGCAAGGTGTCTGATGGCTTACTCATTTACAGAAAAGAAACGGATTCGTAAATATTTTGGTAAACGTGCCGAAATTATGGAAATCCCCTATTTATTGGCAACGCAAATAGAATCATATCGTGGATTCTTACAGCAAGATGTTCCCGCTGATAAACTTAAAGAACAAGGTTTGCATGCTGCCTTTAAATCGGTTTTTCCGATTGTTAGTTATTCCGGTAATGCTGCGCTTGAATATGTGGGCTACCGTTTAGGGTCACCTGTTTTTGACGTTAAAGAATGCCAATTGCGAGGTGTGACTTACTCTGCGCCATTACGCGTTAAAGTTCGCTTAATTATCTATGATAAAGAAGTGAAAACGCCGACAGTTAAAGACATCCGCGAACAGGAAGTTTACATGGGTGAAATTCCACTCATGACTGATAACGGTACATTTGTTATTAATGGTACTGAGCGCGTTATTGTTTCTCAATTACACCGTTCTCCGGGTGTGTTTTTCGATCATGATAAAGGCAAGACCCATTCATCGGGTAAATTATTATTTAACGCTCGCGTTATACCTTATCGTGGTTCATGGTTAGATTTTGAATTTGATCCAAAAGATGCGCTATTTACACGTATCGATCGCCGTCGTAAATTACCCGTAACAATTTTGTTACGTGCTTTAGGCTACAACGATGAAGAAATGCTTGACATGTTCTTTGAGAAGACAAACTTCTCTGTAGCAAAAGAAGGTTTTGATATGACATTGGTGCCAGAACGCTTACGCGGTGAAATGGCAACATTTGATATTAAAATTAAGAGCAAAGTTCTGGTTGAAGAAGGTCGCCGTATTACTGCTCGTCATATACGCGATCTTGAAAAAGCCGGAGTTACTGCGTTGAATGTGCCTGAAGATTATCTTTATGAAAAGCACATGGCGCACGATATCATCAACAAAGAAACGGGTGAGATTGTTGCTTCTGCTAATCAGGAAATTACACCCGAGTTAGTAGAGCTTTTGAAAGAAGCTGAAATTAAAGAGTTCGATACTATCTTTACCAATGATTTAGATCATGGTGCTTATATTTCAACAACACTGGCAATTGATCCAAGTACCACTCAACTCGAAGCGCAAATTGAAATTTATCGCATGATGCGCCCGGGTGAGCCGCCAACTAAAGACTCTGCTGAAAACTTATTTAAGAATTTATTCTTCAGCGGTGAACGTTATGACCTTTCAACTGTAGGTCGTATGAAGTTCAACCGTCGTGTTGGTCGTGAAGAAGTTGAAGGTGAAGGGACGTTATCTAATGAGGACATACTTGCTGTAATTAAAACATTGATTGATATTCGTGATGGTCGCGGTATCGTTGATGATATTGATCACTTAGGTAATCGCCGTATTCGTTCTGTTGGCGAAATGGCAGAAAACCAGTTCCGTGTTGGTGTGGTTCGTGTTGAGCGTGCAGTTAAAGAACGTTTAACCTTAGCTGAAGCTGACAACCTGATGCCTCAGGAAATGATTAACGCGAAACCTGTTTCAGCTGCAGTGAAGGAATTCTTTGGTTCTTCGCAGTTGTCACAGTTTATGGATCAAAACAATCCGCTATCAGAAATTACACACAAACGTCGTATTTCTGCATTAGGCCCTGGTGGTCTGACACGTGAACGTGCGGGTTTTGAAGTACGTGATGTACATCCAACCCACTATGGTCGTGTTTGCCCGATTGAAACGCCAGAGGGGCCAAACATTGGTTTGATCAACTCGCTTTCAATTTATGCACGTACAAATGACTATGGCTTCCTGGAAACACCTTATCGTAAAGTGATTAAGGGTAAAGTAACCGATGAAGTTGAATACTTGTCTGCGATTAATGAAAGTGACTATGTTATTGCACAGGCGAATGCTGGTGTTGATAACAAAGGTAAACTCACTGACGAGATGGTGCCATGTCGTCATAAAAATGAATTTACAATCGCTAATCCAGAAGACGTGAATTATATGGATGTATCATCGAGACAGATTGTTTCGGTTGCTGCAGCATTGATTCCGTTTCTGGAACATGATGATGCTAACCGTGCATTGATGGGTTCAAACATGCAACGTCAGGCGGTACCTGTATTGTGTGCTGAAAAGCCATTAGTCGGTACTGGTATCGAACGTACTGTTGCGGTTGACTCCGGTGTAACGGTTGTTGCTAAACGTGGTGGTACTGTTGATTCAGTTGATGCCAGCCGTATTGTTATTCGTGTAAACGATGATGAAACAACCGCAGGTGAAGCGGGTGTTGATATTTATAACCTGACTAAGTACACCCGTTCAAATCAGAACACCTGTATTAATCAACGTCCATTAGTGACGCCTGGTGTTAAAGTAGAACGTGGCGATGTCATGGCGGATGGTCCTTCAACCGATATGGGTGAATTGGCGTTAGGTCAAAACATGCTGGTCGCCTTCACACCGTGGAATGGTTATAACTTCGAAGATTCAATTTTGATCTCTGAACGTGTTGTTCAGGAAGATCGTTTTACTTCGATTCATATTCAGGAATTAACCTGTGTTGCTCGTGATACAAAATTAGGTTCTGAAGAGATTACTGGCGATATCCCAAATGTTGGTGAATCTGCGCTCTCTAAATTAGATGAAGCGGGTATTGTTTACATCGGTGCTGAAGTTAAACCGGGTGATATCTTAGTGGGTAAAGTGACTCCAAAAGGTGAAACCCAGTTAACACCGGAAGAAAAACTTCTACGCGCTATCTTCGGTGAGAAAGCATCTGATGTAAAAGATACATCACTGCGTGTTTCAGGCAGTTCATTCGGTACTGTTATCGATGTTCAGGTCTTTACCCGTGACGGACTGGAAAAAGATTCGCGTGCGCAATCTATTGAAGATTCTGAAATGGAGAAAATCCGTAAAGACTTTTATGATCAGCGCCGCATCATGGAAGCTGATACTTACGCGCGTGCAGAAAGCATGCTGATTGGTAAGATGGCAGATGGTGGTCCAAATGGATTATCAAATGGCAGCAAAATTACTAAAGCGTATCTGGAAGAATTAGAGCGTGAAAAATGGTTTGAAATTCGTTTACGTAATGATGATGCGACTACTCAGCTTGAAGCTATTGCCGAACGTGTTAAACAAATTCGTATTGAATTTGATGAGAAGTTTGAAGAAAAGAAAACCAAACTAACCTCAGGTGATGATTTAGCGCCGGGCGTTTTAAAGATGGTTAAAGTTTATTTAGCTGTTAAACGTCGTATTCAACCGGGTGATAAAATGGCCGGTCGTCATGGTAACAAAGGTGTTATCTCAATGATCGTTCCTGTTGAAGATATGCCTTATGACGAAAATGGTCGACCAGTTGACGTGGTATTGAATCCTCTCGGTGTACCATCTCGTATGAATGTAGGTCAGATTCTTGAAACACATCTTGGTTGGGCTGCTAAAGGTCTTGGTCATAAGATCAACGACATGATTAAGTCGCAAGAAAAGATTGTTGAGATTCGTAAGTTCCTTGACCAAATTTATAACAAGTCTGGCGGGCAGCAAGAAGATTTAAAATCATTCAGTGATGAAGAAATTCTTGATTTAGCAAAGAACCTGGTTCGTGGTGTGCCTATCGCAACGCCGGTATTTGATGGTGTTGAAGAGACTGAATTAAAAGCATTACTTGAGTTGGCAGATTTACCAACTTCTGGTCAGGCGACTTTATTTAATGGCCGCACCGGTGATCAATTTGAACGTAAAGTTACGGTTGGTTACATGTATATGCTGAAACTGAATCATTTGGTTGACGATAAGATGCATGCACGTTCAACCGGACCATACAGTTTAGTTACACAACAACCATTAGGTGGTAAAGCACAATTTGGTGGTCAGCGTTTCGGTGAAATGGAAGTATGGGCACTGGAAGCATATGGTGCTGCGTATACCTTGCAGGAAATGTTAACGGTTAAATCGGATGACGTTAATGGTCGTACCAAGATGTATAAAAACATTGTTGATGGTAATCACCATATGGAAGCCGGAATGCCGGAATCATTCAACGTATTGTTGAAAGAGATTCGTTCATTGGCTATCGATATTGAATTGGAACAAACGGACTAATTAATAGATTGGTCTTATTAAACATCAATCTATAATTTTCTAGGAGTGACAACGTGAAAGATCTACTAAAGATCCTCAAGCAACAAGGGCATAACGACGATTTTGATGCAATCCGTATTGGACTGGCATCTCCACAAAAGATTCGTTCATGGTCATATGGTGAGGTTAAGAAACCTGAAACCATTAACTATCGTACATTTAAACCTGAACGTGATGGTTTGTTCTGTGCCAAAATTTTTGGACCAGTAAAAGATTACGAATGTTTATGTGGTAAATATAAACGTTTAAAACATCGTGGCATTATTTGTGAAAAATGCGGCATCGAAGTGACATTGGCTAAAGTACGTCGTGAACGTATGGGCCATATCGAACTTGCGAGTCCTTGTGCGCATATCTGGTTCCTGAAATCATTACCATCACGTATGGGTTTGATTCTTGATATGACCTTACGTGATATCGAACGTGTACTTTATTTTGAAGCATTTGTTGTTATCGAACCAGGTATGACTACTCTTGAACGTGGCCAGCTTTTAACAGATGAAGGTTACCTTGAAACTGTTGAAGAGTTTGGTGATGAGTTTGATGCGCGCATGGGTGCAGAAGCCGTTCTGGAATTATTATCTTCATTGAAGCTTGATCGTGAAATCGAAAAAGTTCATGAAGGCATGGGTGCGACGAAGTCTGAAACTAAACTTAAAAAGTTAGGTAAACGTCTTAAACTTCTCGAAGCATTTTTAACTTCAGACAACAAACCAGAATGGATGGTCATGACCGTTCTACCTGTGTTACCACCTGAATTACGCCCGTTAGTACCACTGGAAGGTGGACGTTTCGCCACGTCTGATTTGAATGATTTATACCGTCGTGTAATCAATCGTAATAATCGTTTAAAACGTTTGTTAGATTTAAACGCGCCGGATATTATCGTACGTAATGAAAAACGTATGTTGCAGGAATCTGTTGATGCACTATTAGATAATGGTCGTCGCGGTCGTGCCATTACCGGTTCAAATAAGCGTCCATTAAAATCACTTGCTGACATGATCAAAGGTAAGCAAGGTCGTTTCCGTCAGAACTTACTCGGTAAACGTGTAGATTACTCCGGCCGTTCAGTTATCGTGGTTGGTCCAACATTGAAACTCCATCAGTGTGGTCTGCCAAAGAAAATGGCATTGGAATTATTTAAGCCATTTATCTTCAGCAAACTAGAACGTTTAGGTATTGCGACAACCATTAAAGCTGCGAAAAAACTTGTTGAAAAAGAAGGTACCGAAGTTTGGGATATTCTTGAAGACGTCATTCGTGAACATCCTGTTATGTTGAACCGTGCACCAACTCTGCATAGATTAGGTATTCAGGCATTTGAACCTGTTCTAATTGAAGGTAAGGCCATTCAGTTACATCCTTTAGTATGTACAGCCTTTAATGCGGATTTCGATGGTGATCAAATGGCGGTACACGTACCGTTATCTATTGAAGCACAAATTGAAGCACGTGCCTTAATGATGTCGACCAATAATATTCTTTCACCTGCAAATGGTGAACCGATCATCGTACCTTCTCAGGACGTTGTATTGGGCCTTTATTACATGACGCGTGATCGTGTTAATGGTAAAGGTGAAGGTATGGTCTTCTCCGATATCGCTGAAGTTCAGCGCGCCTATTCACAAGGTGTTGTTGAGTTACAAGCTCGCGTTAAAGTTCGTATCAATCAGACTACGGTTGATGAAGATGGTAATAAAACTGAGTCAACTGATTTAGTCGATACGACAGCAGGGCGTGCGATCTTGTTTGATATTGTGCCTAAAGGTTTACCTTTCGCACTTGTTAATCAGGACATGAAAAAACGTACCATTTCTCAATTGATTAATGCTTGCTACCGCCGTCTTGGTTTAAAAGACACGGTTATTTTTGCTGATCAATTAATGTATACCGGTTTTGGTTACTCATCTCGTTCAGGTATATCATTCTGTTCAGATGACATGGTCATTCCAGCATCTAAGGCCGATATTCTTGGTGCAGCAGAAGCAGAAGTTAAAGAAATTCAGGACCAATATACCTCAGGTTTGGTAACGTTCGGTGAACGCTATAACAAAGTTGTTGATATCTGGTCTCGTACTAATGAGCAAATTGCTAAAGCCATGATGGACGGTTTAGGTTCAGAAAGTGTTGAGGATAAAGAGGGTAATACCGTTTCTCAACCTTCATTTAACTCTGTATTTATGATGGCTGATTCCGGTGCCCGTGGTAGTGCAGCGCAAATACGTCAGCTTGCAGGTATGCGTGGTTTAATGGCGAAACCAGACGGTTCCATCATCGAAACACCTATCACGGCAAACTTCCGTGAAGGTTTATCGGTATTACAGTATTTCATCTCAACGCATGGTGCACGTAAAGGTTTGGCCGATACCGCATTAAAAACAGCGAACTCAGGTTACCTGACTCGTCGTCTTGTCGATGTATCACAAGATCTAGCCGTAAGCGGTGAAGATTGTGGTACTGAAAATGGCATGATGGTTTCCAGTATTATCGAGGGTGGTGATGTTGTTGAACCACTTTCAGAGCGTGTTTTAGGCCGGATTGTTGCTGAAGATGTTTTTGATCATGAAGGTAAGTTGCTGGTTGAAAAAGGCACTTTCTTAGATGAAAAATGGGTCGATAAACTTGAAGAATTGGGCTTGGATCACATGAAAGTCCGTTCACCAATTGCTTGTGAAAATCGCCATGGCGTATGTTCAACTTGTTACGGTCGTGATTTAGCACGTGGACATATCGTTAATCAAGGTGAATCAGTCGGTGTTATCGCTGCACAATCTATCGGTGAGCCAGGTACTCAGTTAACCATGCGTACTTTCCATATTGGTGGTGCGGCAAGTCGTTCAGCTGCAGCAAACAGTATTGAAATTAAAGCGTCAGGCACCGTTCGTTTACACAACATTAAAACGGTACAACATGCTAAAGGCCATAATGTAGCGGTATCTCGTTCAGGTGAAATCACCTTGCTAGATGAACATAAACGTGAACGTGAACGTTATAAAGTACCTTATGGCGCGGTTATTACCTTGAATGATGAAGATAAGGTTGATGCAGGACAGGTTGTTGCAACCTGGGATCCGCATACTCACCCAATCATCACAGAGGTAGAAGGTAAAGTCATGTTCATCGATATCGTTGATGGTGTCACTGTGACATCTGAAGTTGATGAAATTACTGGTTTGGCAAGTTTAATCGTTACTGATCCTAAGCAACGTGGTTCGCAAGCGAAAGATTTACGTCCAATGGTGAAACTGGTTGACGATGCGGGTGAAGATTTAAATATCGCCGGCACAGAAATTCCAGCACATTACGTTTTACCCGCTGGCGCAATCATTAATCTGAAAGATGGCACCATGGTCGGCGTGGGTGATACGGTTGCACGTATTCCTCAAGAATCATCGAAAACACGTGATATCACCGGTGGTCTGCCACGTGTTGCTGATTTATTCGAAGCACGTAAGCCAAAAGAGCCAGCAATCTTAGCGGAAATTACCGGTATCATTGGTTTCGGTAAAGAAACCAAAGGTAAACAGCGTCTCATGATTACACCTGCTGAAGGTGATCATTATGAAGCGCTGATTCCAAAATGGCGTCATGTCACAACCTTCGAAGGTGAACACGTTGAAAAGGGTGAGGTTATCGCTGAAGGTGAACCTAGCCCACACGATATTTTACGTCTGTTAGGTATTGAAGAACTTGCCAACTACATTGTTGCGGAAGTTCAGGATGTTTACCGTTTACAAGGTGTAAAAATCAACGATAAACATATCGAAGTTATTGTGCGTCAAATGTTACGTAAAGTTGAAGTGAGAAGTGCGGGAGATAGCCATTTCCTTCGTGGTGAACAGGTCGATCGTTCGCGCTTATTAGAAGCAAATGATGCCTTGATTGCTGCGGATAAACAGCCTGCATTATTCAATAATGTGTTGCTGGGTATCACGAAAGCATCATTAGCGACAGAGTCCTTTATTTCAGCTGCATCGTTCCAGGAAACAACACGGGTTCTAACCGAAGCCGCTGTAACTGGCAAAGTTGATGATTTACGTGGACTCAAAGAAAACGTTATCGTAGGTCGGTTGATTCCTGCTGGTACAGGTATGACGTATCACGAAGAACGCCGTCGCAAACGCAGCGAAGAACTTTTAAGCAAAATGACAGCAAAAATCGAAGAAGAGACGCCGGTCGAAGAAATTTCGCCTGAAGCTCTTTTAGAAGCCGCTGTTGAAGAAGCTTCTGTAGCCTCTGCCCTTGATGCGCAAACACCTGATTCAGATTCATCTGAGACTGAATCAGTCAGCGAAAGCTAAATTGGTGAAAAAAAGTTGAAACAAGGCGGGTTTTCGGTTGACGGGAACCTGTCTTTTCACTAAAATTCGCCGCCTTACGACAGGTCAGAGCTTAAATAGACTTTAAGTCCTAATGGATTTGAGTCAAAAGTTCATCCTGTCGTTTATTTTCTGGAGTTAGGAAGAGTATGGCAACAATTAACCAGTTGGTAAGAAAGCCGCGTAAACGCAAGGTCGAGAAAAGTAACGTACCTGCGCTAGAAGCGTGCCCACAAAGACGTGGTGTGTGTACCCGTGTGTACACAACAACCCCGAAAAAACCGAATTCAGCAATGCGTAAAGTTGCTCGTGTTCGTTTAACGAATGGTTACGAAGTAACAAGTTATATTGGTGGTGAAGGCCACAACTTGCAGGAGCACTCGGTCGTACTGATTCGTGGTGGTCGTGTTAAGGATTTACCTGGTGTTCGTTATCACACAGTACGTGGTTCATTAGATACGTCAGGTGTACCTGATCGTCGTAATGGCCGTTCTAAGTACGGTGCTAAGCGACCAAAAGGTTAAAAAATTACATTCGCTAAAAGTGTTTAGTAATAAAGCTAAACATTTAGTATTTCAACAAGTTCGATAGATACCAGGAATATTCCTTATATCTGAACTTTGATAGAGAGAAGCTGGGTAATCCCATGGCAAGAAGAAGAGCAGCAGAAAAACGTTCAATTTTACCGGACCCAAAATTTAAGTCTGACGTAATTGCAAAATTCATTAATATGATTATGAAGCATGGAAAAAAATCCATCGCTGAAAAAATCGTATATGGCGCTCTTGAAAGCGCTGCAGAAAAAGCAAAGCTCAGTGCTGAAGAAGCATTAGAGAAAGCCCTCGAAAATGTCCGCCCAGTCGTGGAAGTTAAATCACGTCGTGTTGGTGGTGCTACATACCAGGTTCCTTGTGAAGTTCGTCCTAATCGCCGTAATGCCTTAGCAATGCGTTGGTTAGTTGATGCTGCACGTAAGCGTGGTGAAAAAGGTATGGGTGCTCGTTTAGCGGGTGAAATTTTTGAAGCTACAGAGAATCGCGGTTCAGCAGTGAAGAAACGTGAAGATACTCACCGTATGGCTGATGCGAACAAAGCGTTCGCTCATTACCGCTGGTAAGTTAATTACACCAGAGAGAGTATTTAGGTGGCACGTAAGACTCCTATTGAGCGTTATCGAAATATCGGCATCATGGCTCACATTGATGCAGGTAAAACGACAACCACAGAACGAGTCCTTTTTTACACCGGCATCTCTCACAAGATAGGCGAAGTTCATGATGGCGCTGCCACGATGGACTGGATGGAACAGGAACAAGAGCGCGGTATTACGATCACCTCCGCAGCAACAACTTGTTTTTGGCAGGGGATGGATAAACAGTTCCCTGAACACCGTATCAATATTATTGATACACCGGGACATGTAGATTTTACGATTGAAGTTGAACGATCGTTACGTGTTTTGGATGGTGCTTGTGCTGTCTTTTGTGCAGTAGGTGGCGTAGAGCCACAGTCTGAAACCGTATGGCGTCAGGCAAACAAGTATCAAGTACCGCGTCTGGTCTTTGTTAATAAGATGGACAGAGCCGGTGCAGACTACCTTCGCGTAGTTGAACAGATTAAAGAGCGATTGGGTGCAAACCCAGTGGCAATGCAGCTAAACATAGGTGCTGAAGACGAATTTGAAGGTGTTATTGACCTCATTCGTATGAAAGCTATCTACTGGAATGAAGACGACATGGGCGCAAGCTATGTTGAAAAAGATATTCCTGGTGAGTTGCAAGCTAAAGCAGACGAATTGCGCGAGCAAATGATCGAGTCGGCTGCTGAAGCAAATGAAGGCTTAATGGATAAGTACCTTGAAGAAGGTGAGTTATCTGCTGAAGATATTAAAGCAGGTATACGTCAACAAACGTTGGCAAATGAGATTGTTCCTTGTTTTTGTGGTTCGGCTTTCAAAAATAAAGGTGTACAGGCGATGTTAGATGCAGTCGTTGAGTACATGCCAGCACCAACAGATGTGGGTGCAGTAACCGGCATACTTGATGATAAGAAAGAAAGTGAAGGCGAGCGGTTACCATCAGATGATGAGCCATTTGCTGCATTAGCTTTCAAAATTGCGACTGACCCGTTTGTAGGTACGTTGACTTTTTTCCGGGTTTACTCGGGTGTGATTAAATCGGGCGATGCCATTTTTAATCCGATTAAAGGCAAAAAAGAACGTATTGGTCGTCTGGTGCAAATGCATGCAAACAGCCGCGAAGAGATTAAAGAAGTACGCGCCGGCGATATTGCGGCTGCGATTGGTTTAAAAGATGTAACAACAGGCGAAACCCTGTGTGATATGCAACAGAAAATCACACTGGAGAAAATGGAGTTTCCTGAGCCGGTTATATCAGTTGCAATTGAACCAAGAACGTTAGCAGATCAAGAAAAGATGAATGTCGCGTTAGTTAAGTTAGCGCAAGAAGATCCCTCTTTTCGAGTGCATACGGATGAAGAGTCAGGCCAAACCATTATTGCTGGAATGGGTGAACTTCATCTCGACATTATTGTTGATCGTATGCAAAGAGAATTTGATGTTCAGGCAAATGTCGGAGCACCACAAGTCTCATACCGTGAAACGATTCGTAATACGGTCGAGCACGAAGAAAAGTTTATTCGCCAAACAGGCGGCCGAGGTCAATACGGACATGTTTGGTTAAAGCTCGAGCCACAAGAAACCGGTTTTGGTTTTGAGTTTGTTTCTGAAATCGTTGGTGGCTCTGTACCGAAAGAGTACATTCCATCGGTAGAAAAAGGTGTTCAGGAGCAGTTGGAAAACGGCGTACTCGCTGGTTACCAAATGGTTGATGTGAAAGTTACCTTGTTTGATGGTTCTTTTCACGAAGTCGATTCGTCAGAAATGGCGTTTAAGATTGCAGGTTCAATGTGCTTTAAAGAAGGCGCAAAAGAAGCGAACCCAGTCATTCTTGAGCCGGTTATGAAAGTAGAAGTAGTTACCCCTGAAGATTACATGGGTGACGTGATGGGAGACTTAAACCGTCGTCGTGGAATTGTTAGCGGCATGGAAGATACTCCGTCAGGAAAGGTAATACGTGCAGAAGTACCGCTAGCCGAGATGTTTGGTTATGCAACAGATGTGCGTTCGGCAACACAAGGCCGCGCAACTTACAGCATGGAATTTGATAAGTATGCTGAAGCGCCGAAAAATGTTGCAGAAGAGATTATCAAGAAGCGTTAAGAAGTCTTAAAGTTGTAATAAGAAATTTGGTTAAGTGTTTAGTTATAAATTTATTAAACACTGAGTATTAATTTAGATTGTGTAGATAAGGTAAAAAGCCATGTCAAAAGAAAAGTTTGAAAGAACCAAACCCCATGTCAACGTAGGCACAATTGGTCACGTTGATCACGGAAAAACAACACTGACAGCAGCGATTACAAAAGTAATGGCCGAAGCACACGGTGGCGAATTTAAAG
>Ga0316208_1000865_pt1 | contig 32515 bp, 27 predicted proteins | sample 3monopyrite_MG_FD_204944 | JGI IMG/M metagenome (GOLD analysis project Ga0316208, IMG submission 204944) | Microbial mat bacterial communities from mineral coupon in-situ incubated in ocean water Damariscotta River, Maine, United States -... | ecosystem: Environmental > Aquatic > Marine >...
GAGCCTGTCGAAGTAAAGTAATCCGAAAAAAGAATCATTTTTTATGTTTATGCGCCTGTTTCCCCAAGATTGGGATTGCCCGTATCCGTACGGTCAGGCGGGAATTTTTCATCCCAGATTCGTATTTCTCTTTTTCGTTTCCATTTTCGATTGATTGTAAACCTCCGAAAACGGTCAACTTATTTCAGGCACACACACCAACTGCAATCCTGTCACCTCTGTACCGCTACATTTTAGTATAAAACTGACAACACTTCCGCTTTGGGCTGATGGCACAGCTATTGACAAACGCCAAGAGTCAGTTCGAGTGTTCCGATGAAATAGGGATATATCGAGAACAGTTGGAAAACACACCAACGCCTTCTCGATACAATTTCCGTCAAGATTTAATCACTCGAAGTGACCCAATCAAAAACCTAACAGATAAAAGCTCATACGAATGGCAACAGATACTGCAGATAAAACACAGAAAGGAACCATTAATGTCTCTACCGAGAACATCTTCCCAATTATTAAAAAATTCCTTTACTCCGACCACGAGATTTTTCTTCGCGAATTGGTAGCTAACGCAACCGATGCAACGCAAAAGCTAAAGACCCTTAGTGGGATGGACAAGATTAAGGGCGAACTCGGTGACACAACCATAGAGATTGTACTTGACAAGGAAGCCGGAACTTTAACCATTAAGGATAAGGGAATTGGTATGAGCATGGATGATGTAAACAAGTACATTAACGATATTGCTTTTTCAGGAGCGGAGGAATTCGTGAATAAGTACAAGGACAAGTCTGAAGCCATTATTGGCCATTTCGGTCTTGGTTTCTACTCTTCTTTTATGGTGGCAAAAGAGGTTGAAATTATCACCAAAAGCCATGTAAAGAGCAAGAAAGCTGCGCATTGGACATGTGACGGAAGCCCAAATTATACGCTAGCAGAGCACGGCAGAAAAGACAGAGGAACTGATATTGTTCTTCATATTGCTGACGACAGCAAAGAGTTTTTGGAAGAAGCACGTATTCAAGGAATCCTTGATAAATACTGTAGATTCCTTCCTGTAACTATCAAATTTGGAACAAAAACAAGAACCGAATACGCTAAAAAGGACGATAAAGGAGAGAAGATTGGTGAGGACGTTGAAATTGTTGAAGACAACATCATCAACAACACTTCTCCAGCTTGGACTAGGCAACCATCGGAGTTAAGCGATGATGATTACAAGGCTTTCTACCGCGAATTATATCCGTCATCATTTGATGAGCCGTTGTTCAATATTCACCTGAACGTTGACTACCCATTCAATCTAACTGGGATTCTCTATTTCCCTAAGATTAAGGACAATATTCAGGTTCAGAAAGACAAGATTCAGCTATATAGCAATCAGGTTTTTATTACCGATAATGTAGAGAGCATTGTTCCTGAATTCTTGACACTTCTTCATGGAGTGATTGATTCACCAGACATCCCTCTTAACGTTTCGAGAAGCTATTTGCAGAGCGACCATAATGTGAAGAAAATCAGTAATCACATCAGCAAAAAAGTAACGGACAAACTGGCGGAACTTTTTAAGGCGAATCGTGAAGATTTCGAGACAAAATGGGACGACATCAAAATCTTCATACAGTATGGAATGTTGAGTGATGATAAGTTCAACGAAAGAGCGAGCAAGTTCTGGTTATTCAAGAATACAGACGGTAAGTATTTCACAATGGAGGAATACAAAGAGCACATTACTGCGGCCCAAACCGATAAGGAAAACAAATTGGTTTATCTCTACACCAACGACCCAGTTGGACAGCATTCTTACATCAACAGCGCTACGGATAAAAGCTACGATGTATTGGTGATGGATTCTCCGCTTGATTCTCACTTTGTGAACCAATTAGAGCAGAAATTGGAGAACAGCACGTTTGCAAGAGTTGATGCCGACACCATCGAAAAGTTGGTGAACAAAGGCGAGGAAGTTCCGAGCAAACTTTCTGATGAAGAAAAAGAAAAGTTGAAGCCAATTTTTGAGACCCAAGTAAACTCGGAAGAGAGCAAAACCAACTTTACTGTTCAGTTTGAAAATTTGAGCGAGACCGAAATGCCAGTTACCATCACGCAACCAGAATTTATGCGTAGAATGGCCGACATGCAAAAAATGAGCGGACAAGGCGGCATGATGGGAATGGGTGGATTTGAGATGTACAACTTGGTTGTAAATGCCAATCACCCAAAAGTGGGCGAAATCCTAAAAAGCAAAGGCGGCAACAAGGAGAAGAAAGCAAAACAGCTTTGTGACCTAGCATTGTTAAGCCAAGGTTTGCTAAAAGGAAAAGAACTCAGCGAATTCTTGAAACGAAGTGTGGAAATGATTTAAAAGGGTTGTAACTAGAAACTATTCAGAGTACTTACGCCTCCTCCAAAGAGAATTCTTTCTGAACGATGAGTTATAGGGCTATCAAGACATTCTTTGAATTCTTGATTGTCGTGGATCGTTGTGTTTTCTGTTGCTGAGATGTTAAAAATTTGAAACAAAACCTCGGCATCCGTGTTATTATTTACCTTCGACCCCTTGATGCAGCTTCTTAAGCCATTCATATCAACACTTCTTCTGTTCATCTACTGCACGGGTTTTGTGCATGGATTGACACCAAGATGCAACCACTATTCGGTGGTGGAGAATGTGACGAATACTGAAGAAGCCCATCATCATGAGCATCATCAACATGATGGCTTTGCTGGAGAAGAACATGAGCATGTAGCGCACAATGGACATTTTGATGCGAGTACTTTTGACCTACTGGCCTGCGTACTTGAAGATGTTTCGCATTCAGATCACCCCAGCGATGGCTGCGAGTGTATTCCAACTATGACCAATCGAACATCTTCTGATTGGATGACCAAATTGAAAATGTTGGCGGTACTTGTGCCGTTTGCCATCTTGCCAGAAGTAAGTACAAAAACGACTTACAATTTCTCTCCATCGAGCGTTATGCTTAGCAGTCCGTTGCTTTCGGACCTGCCCCAACGGGGCCCACCTTCTATTTCCTGAAAATAGCTTCCGTTTAACGCGGTTGCGATTGATGCCTTCCTGAATTCAGGAGGGCTTCAAGTGTATTTATTCATCAGGAAAATTTTCAGAATGATCAATAGCATAATTTCTTTTTCAATAAAGAACAAGCTCATCATAGGTATTATGATGATAGCTTGGATAGGAGTTGGCATATACTCCATGAAACAAGTGCCTATAGATGCCGTGCCCGATATTACCAACAATCAGGTGCAGGTAATCACCACTTCGCCCAACTTGGGAACGGAGGACATTGAGCAATTTGTAACCTACCCGGTGGAAGTGGCAATGGCCAATCTGCCCGGTATTGTAGAGATACGTTCCATTTCGCGTTTCGGGCTATCCGTGGTAACTCTTGTGTTTGAGGATAAGATGGGAACCTACCTTCCGCGCCAATTGGTCTCAGAAAAATTGGCAGATGTAAAAGGACAGATTCCTCAAAAATTCGGAGAACCCTTTATGGGCCCCATAACCACAGGATTGGGGGAGATCTATCAATATACCTTGGCAGTAGATTCCAATTATAAAGATGTATATACTGATACTGATCTGAGAACCTATCAGGATTGGATTGTAAAAAGACAAATGGCCATGCTGCCAGGAGTGGTGGAAGTCAATAGTTTCGGAGGAAGAATAAAGCAGTACGAAGTGGCAGTGGATCCCGATAGGCTGAAAAGCATGGGAGTGACCATCACCGAACTCTTTCGCGCCTTGGAGGTGAACAATGAGAACACAGGTGGCGCCTACATAGTAAAGGACCACAAGGCCAATTTTATCCGAGGAGAAGGGCTGGCGCGTTCGCTGGATGACCTGAAAAAGATCGTGGTGAAATCGGAAAACGGAGTTCCAATCTTGGTTCAGGACGTTGCCACGGTTCAGTTTGGCAACGCGGTGCGCTTCGGGTCCTTCACAAAAAATGGAATGGGCGATGCCGTTGGCGGAATGATTCTGATGCTGAAAGGCGACAACTCTAACGATGTGATAGAAAGAGTGAAGGAACGTGTTGTGGAAATTGAAAAATCACTACCGGAAGGCATTACCATAAAGCCGTTCATTGATAGAGCACAATTGATAGAGCGCACCACAAGTACCGTAAGCAAGAACCTGCTGGAAGGCGGATTGATCGTGATCTTTGTGCTGGTATTCTTTCTCGGAAACTTCCGTGGCGGACTTATCGTGGCCTCCACCATTCCGCTTTCGTTGCTGTTTGCTTATATAATGATGAACGTTTTCGGAGTATGGTCCAATCTGATGAGCTTGGGTGCCATCGACTTCGGGATCATTGTAGATGGAGCCGTGATTATTGTAGAAAGCGTGGTTTTCTACACAGTTCAGAAAGTACGTCAGTCTTCTTCCGCCACGTTATCGCAGGCCGATCTGGATGAGGTTTCTTACAGGTCGTCAAGTAAAATGATGAATGCGGCCTTTTTCGGGCAGCTCATCATTCTTATCGTTTTCATACCGATACTGACCTTGCAAGGTGTTGAAGGAAAGATGTTCACGCCAATGGCCATGACCTTCAGCTTTGCCGTTATCGGTGCCATGATCCTGTGCCTTACCTACGTGCCGATGATCTCTGCTCTTTTTATGAGCAAAAAACCATCTCAAAAGGTAATGATAGGCGACAAGTTCATCAACTGGCTGAGTGCGAAATACGAACCAATTCTTAAAAGAGCACTTAACGCAAAGGCCATCATTCTTTCCGTTTCTGTTCTTCTTCTGGGGTTGGCCATTTTCACCTTTACAAACATGGGTGGAGAGTTTATCCCAAAATTGGATGAAGGCGACATTGCCATGCAGGCCCTGCTCAAACCCGGAAGTTCGCTGGAGGAAACAGAAAAGGTCTCTTCATTGATAGAAAAGACCATTCTGGAGAATTTCCCAGAAGTGACCGAAATGGTTTCCAGAATAGGGGTTGCAGAACTGCCCACCGATCCAATGCCAATGGACATTGCAGACATGTTCCTGATCCTGAAACCCAAGGACGAGTGGACATCCGCAGAGACCAAGGAAGAACTCATAGACAAGATAAAGGACAAACTGGCCTTTATTCCCGGTGTCAATTACGAATTCTCGCAGCCGTTGGAACTCCGTTTCAATGAACTGATGACCGGTGTGCGGCAGGATGTGGCCATTAAGCTCTTTGGCGAGGATTTGGACGAACTGGCCAGTTACGCACAGAAAATGGCGGCCATAATCGGAACCGTTGAGGGAGTTGCGGATATTAAAGTGGAGGCCACAAAAGGGCTGCCGCAAATGACCGTACAGTACGAACGCGACAAGCTGGCCCAGTATGGGCTTAATGTGCAGGACCTGAACACCATTGTGCGTTCGGCTTTCAGTGGTGAGACAGCGGGAGTCATCTTTGAAGGCGAAAAACGCTTTGATCTGGTGGTGCGTCTTAAAGAGGAACACAAACAGAGCATAGACGACCTGAAGAACATCTACGTTTCGCTGCCCGATGGCGATCAGCTTCCCATAAAGGAAGTTGCCGAGGTAAGTTATCAGGCTGGGCCCATGCAGATTTCGCGCGAAGGCACCAACCGAAGAACCTATGTAGGCATCAATATCAGAGGCCGCGATGTGGAATCTGTGGTGAACGAAATTCAGGATAAACTGGATGCTGAACTCGGACTTCCACCCGGCTATTATCTGAAATATGGCGGGTCCTTTGAAAATCTGCAAAGAGCAAAAGCAAGATTGATGATCGTTGTTCCCATAGCACTCTTGCTCATTTTCGTGCTGCTATATTTCGCGTTGCAATCCTTCAGTCAGACCATTATGATCTACATGGCCATTCCGCTTTCGGCCATCGGTGGCATCTTTGCCCTTTGGCTGCGCGATATGCCTTTCAGCATTTCGGCAGGTGTCGGTTTCATTGTTCTTTTCGGAGTTGCCGTGCTTAACGGACTGGTGCTTATTACAAGTATGAACGACCTTAAAAAGGAAGGCCTCAATCTGAAAGACCGCATCATTAAAGGAACAAAAGAACGGGTTCGGCCTATTTTCCTCACGGCCTCAACCGATATTCTTGGCTTTTTGCCCATGGCCATTTCAGCATCAGCCGGGGCCGAGGTGCAGCGTCCGTTGGCAACGGTGGTCATTGGAGGTATGCTCACCGCTTCGTTACTCACGCTTATTGTCATACCTATTTTATACAGTATGGTTGAAGCAAGATCTGAGAAACGTATAGGAAGGAAAAATGGCAAAAGTGCAGATGCGTCAGGGGTAGGACTTGCATCGTTGCTGTTGATTCCGCTTATCGGATCCATGCTATTCTTCGCTCCTTCCGCGCAAGCGCAGGAAGAAACGCGCTTTACCTTGGAAGAGGCCATCGCGTTCGGACTGGAGAACAACGGCAGCATAAAATCTGCCGATTATGAATTGGAACGATTGAAAACGCTGAAGAAAACCTCGTTTGATATTGGCAAAACTGATGTGGGCGTGCAGTATGGGCAGTTCAATAGTCTGGAGAATGATTTTGTCTTTACCGTGGATCAGAACTTTCAGTTCCCAACCGTGTATGGTGCCAAAAGTGCGTTGGCAAATGCTACGATCAGAGGTGGCCAATTTCAAAAGCTATCGACAGAAAATGATCTGGTGAACGAGATAAAACGCACGTGGTATCAACTTGCATATCTGCAAGAACTCAAGGATCTTCTCCTATATCAGGACAGCGTTTATGTTCAGTTCCTGAAGGCTGCCGGGCTGCGTTACGAGACCGAGGCAGGCACGCTGCTGGAGAAGGTCACGGCCGAGTCCAAGGTTTCTGCGGTAAAGGTGACCATGTCGCAGAATGAGGCGGACATAAAGATCTTTAAGAAGAAATTGCAGGTTCTGTGCAACAGTTCATCGCCCATCGGTCTGCCCGAGAATATTGTGCAGAAAAAAGTGCTGAAACTCAATTTGGACACGGGGCTCATTGCTTCCAATCCCAATTTGGGGCTGTTGGTAAACACCATCAGCATTAGAGAAAAGGAACGGTCTGTGGAAAAGTCCAAGGTGCTACCGGAATTCTCATTGGGTTATTTCAATCAGTCGATGATCGGAAACCTGAATGTCAACGGTACGGACCAGTACTTTGATGCAAGCAAAAGGCTGCAAGGTGTGCAGGCCACGGTTTCCATTCCTATTTGGGCGCGGCCCGATGCGGCAAGGATCAAGGCAGCCAAGCTCGGCCGCCAACGTTCCGAATCCGATGCCGCTTATTATCGCACGGTTCTTTTGGGCGAGTACGAACGCGTGGTGCAGGATTATTTCAAGTTCCGGTCCAATATAGAATACTACGAGGCCAACGCGCTGCCGCAGGCCGAACTGATCCTTTCAAACTCTAAAAAGAGCTTTGAGAACGGGGCCATCGACTACGTGGAATACATCCAAAGTCTCAACAACGGCATCACCATTAAAAATAATTATCTGGATCTGATGTTGCGATACAACCGCTCCATCATTGCCATTGAGTTCCTTGCAGGGAAAAAATAAAAGCCCCCTTCATCCCCCCAAGGGGGAATAAAAACAGAATGGACAATGGTAGTCAGACAGAAGAAGAGCAGTAAGAAGCACGGTCTCCATCCCCCTTCTTAAAGGGGGTGCCACGCTTTTGGGCGTGGTGGGGGATTTTTTCAGTAGCAAAAAAGAACCCCCGAACCCGATTGAATAACGAATGAAAAACACAAAAAACTAACATCATGAAAATCACAGAAATAAGATCAATATTGGGAATACTTGCAATGGCACTATTCCTATCAGCATGTAATTCCTCATCAGAAGGAGGACATGACGAACACGGTGGCCATGACGAACACGAAGAAGAAGGTGGGCACGAGGAAGGAACCGTTTCCCTCACCGAGCAGCAGATGGATGCCATCGGATTGAAGATGGTGAAACTCGAAAAGCGCAACATGGACATCGGTGTTCAGGTTACGGGCGTGTTAGAACTCGCGCCACAAGACAGGGCAGACATCAGTCCGATACTCGGTGGAATTGTCAAGCAGATAAACGTTATCGAAGGCGATAAGGTAACCAAGGGGCAGACCTTGGCCGTTCTGGAGCACCCGGATTTCATTCAACTTCAACAGGATTATGTAAACAACGTGAACAACCTTGAGTACCTCGAAAAGGAGTTCAACCGACAGAAAAGGCTGTATGAAGAAAAAGTGGGTTCAGGGAAGACGTTTCAACAGATAAGTTCTGAATACCACAGTAAAAGATCGGCAGTAAAGGCACTCGAGATCAAACTCGGAATGATAGGGCTTGATGCTGCGCAGATCGCCAACGGTACCATTTATCCGGTGGTGGATATTGTTTCTCCCATGGGCGGCATCATCAGCCTGGTGGAGACAAATGTGGGTGCCTACGTAGAGCCGTTGACCAAGCTATTTGAAATTGTGAACAATGATGAGCTCCATGCAGATTTCAGGGTTTACGAAAAAGACATCAACACGATAAGTGTGGGACAGGCCATCTATTTTACCACCACCAGCCACGTTGGGAAAGAGTTTGAAGCCAAGATTTTTGCCATCAGCCCGGTCTTTGAGGCCGAACCTAAAACGCTGCATGTGCATGCCGCGATTGCAAATAATAAGAAGGGTCTTATACCTGGTATGTATGTACAGGGAAGAATTATTGCTAATAATGTACTTACCGCTGTGCTGCCCGAACAGGCCATCGTATCTGAGCAGGAAAAGACCTACATTTTTGTTAAGGTTGGTGGAGAAGAACACGACCATGGGCATGAGGAAACCGCTGATAAGGATGAGCACGATCATGGTGCTCATGCAGAGGAGAAAGGAGAAGATGACCACGGCCACGATGCGCACGAGGAGGGCAAGTGGAAGTTTGAAATGGTTGAGGTAATTACCGGTATTACAGACCAAGGATTTACCGAGGTAAAGCTATTGCAGCCCTTAGCTGCCAATACTGAAATTGCAGGAAACGGTGCCTATTATCTTCTGGCCGAAATGGGTAAGGGCGAGACGGAACATTCGCATTGAACCACAAAAAACCTCCGAGGTTTCCGAAACCTCGGAGGTTTAATAAGCGATGAACGACCACTTAGAGAAAATACTGAAGAAGAACAGCGTAAGGTCCACAGCCATGAGGTTGTTGGTCCTGCGCTTTCTTTCCGAGAGGAATACTGCGGTAAGTCTCAGCGATATTGAGAATAATTTCGACCGATCGGAAAGGACCACATTATACCGTTCGCTTCAAACTTTTGTAGAGAACAATATTGCCCACAGGATAGATGATGGCACCGGCATTGCCAAATACGCCATCTGTGCCGAGAACTGCCACTGCTCCATCGATTCCGATCTTCATGTGCATTTCCATTGCAGAGCATGTGGGAAAACCACTTGTTTACCCAACAATAAGATACCCGCATTGCACCTTCCCACGGCTTTCATATCCGAAGAAATAAATCTGGTGGTCAAAGGAATTTGCGACAAATGCTCCACAGAATAAATGCACATACATTGCACCGGATACACCGATAATTTTGCACGGCAGATCAAAATACAGCCATGCAAACACGTAAATCCCTTATTTATATCGGAATGATGCTATTATCAATGACCTACCTCGTTTCCTGTGGGCCGCAGGATAATGTTGGTTCTGAAAGCGAAGAAGAGGAAGAGGTCTCAACAGAATTCGTATCGCTTACGCAACGGCAGATGGAAGTGATCGGGCTTCGGCTTACGCGGTTTGAACAACGCAATATTGAGGTTCGGATTCCGGTTACAGGCAGGTTGGAATTGGCGCCACAGGACCGCGCAGATGTAAGCCCCATGATAGGCGGAATTGTAAAGGAAATTCGGGTATTTGAAGGCGATGCGGTGCAAAAAGGTAGCATATTGGCCGTGTTGGAACATCCGGACCTGATGCAACTTCAGCAGGATCACCTGGCAGACCTGAGCACACTTGAGTATCTTGAGAAAGAACATGATCGGCAAAAAACACTCAGCGATGAAAAGGTCGGTTCCGAGAAAATGTTTGAAAAGGCCGAGGCAGAATATCTCACCAAAAAGTCGCGTGTTGCCGCCACACGGGCAAAATTCGCCCTGCTCGGAATTGATGCCGCAAAAGTGGAGGTCGGTATCATTTTCCCGTCCATCAACATGTTTTCTCCCATAGATGGCAAGGTCAGTTTGGTGGAGGTGAATGTGGGGTCTTACATAGCACCCGACCAAAAGGTGTTTGAAATTGTGAACAACAAGAATATCCATGCCGATGTTACCGTCTATCAGAAAGACATCGCCAAAGTAAAAGTGGGGCAGACCGTTCACTTTAACATACAGGGCAGAGATGAGGTCCTTGAGGCAAGGATTCACGCCATAAGCCCAAATGTAGAGAGCGAAAAAAGCGGAATTCACGTGCATTGCAGCATCGCAGAGAACAGCGCCACATTGATCCCCGAAATGTATATCAGGGGCGAAATAACCGTTGAGAACATAAACGCACTTACCCTGCCCAAAACAGCTGTGATAGAGAATGAAGGCCTGTCTTACATATTTGTAAGAACCGAAGCGCAACAGGAGGAAGAAGGCGAGGAAAGTGATGAGGAAAATGAAGATAAATGGACCTTTCGGAAAACCGAGATCGTTGTAGGGCATTCGGGTAGCGAATACATTCAGATCAAACGTATGGAACCCATTTCTGATGATGCCGAAGTGGTAGGATATGGCGCCTATTACCTGTTGGCCGAAATGGGCAAGGGAGAAGTGGAGGATGATGATTGAAGTAATAAAAAACACAGCCTCCGAGGTTTCGGAAACCTCGGAGGTTTAACGTAAAACAAATGAGCGAAGCTTGTTCTAAAGATGTCTGCTTAACAGACGAACCGAAACCGAAAGAGAAGAATCTCTTTGAGGCATACCGCGCCTATTTTTCGTCCATTATCAGCTTTTTGCTGTTGTCGGTCGGCATTATTTTCAATCAGTTGGAACTGGATTTTTTCAACCTCTATTTTCAACTTTTCCTGTTCGGCACCGCATACCTTATTGTTGGTGGTACCGTGGTCTGGAAAGCCCTGACCAAAATTGCCAAAGGCGATGTTTTCAATGAGTTTTTTCTGATGAGCATTGCCACCATCGGAGCTTTCGCCATTGGCGAATATGCCGAAGGCGTGGCCGTTATGCTCTTTTACAATGTGGGAGAACTCTTTCAGGATGCCGCAGTTAACCGCGCCAAACGCTCCATCGAATCACTGCTGAAATTACAGGTGGAAGAAGTAACCGTGATAAAGGATGGAAAGACATTCGTTACGCACCCGAAAGAAGTCGGGGTCGGACAGATAATACAGGTGAAACCCGGTGAAAAGGTGCCCTTGGACGGAGAGCTGCAAACGGAATATGCAGCCTTCAATACCGCAGCATTAACGGGAGAATCCGTGCCGGATGACAAGAAAAAAGGAGACACCGTTTTGGCCGGCATGGTAAATCTGAATACGCTGGCGGAGATAAAAATCACCAGCAGATACGAAGACACCAAACTCTCCAAGATCTTGAAACTGGTTCAGGAGGCCACAGAAAGAAAGGCCAAAACACAACGGTTCATTACCCGCTTTGCAAAGATCTATACGCCCATTGTGGTGTTCCTTGCGGTGGCGTTGACTTTTCTGCCTTACCTCTTTGTGGCGGATTACGTGTTTAACGACTGGCTGTACCGGGCACTCGTATTTCTGGTCATTTCCTGTCCGTGTGCATTGGTGGTATCTATCCCGCTCGGATATTTCGGGGGTATCGGTGCAGCATCACGCAATGGCATTCTGTTCAAGGGTTCCAATTACCTTGATAGCATCACCGAAGTTGATACGGTTGTCATGGATAAGACCGGAACACTCACCAAAGGGGTTTTTGAGGTCCAAGATGTTGTTGCCATAGGCCGAGATAAGAATGAATTCGTAAAAATGGTGGCTGCGCTGGAGGCCAATTCCACGCACCCCATAGCGCAGGCCATCGTTCAATACTCCGGCAGCAAATACAAAGAAGCTACGGTTTCAGATATTGAAGAAATAGCAGGGCATGGGCTGAAAGGAACGGTCAACCAAAAAACCATGCTGGCCGGGAATGGAAGACTGCTTTCCAAGTTCAATATATCGTTTGATGAACAGCTCAACAGCCTTACTGATACGATTGTCATGGTTGCCATAGATGGCACGTATGCCGGTTACATTACCATTGCAGACACCTTGAAAGAAGATGCGAAAGATGCTGTTGAAGCCCTGCATCAAGTCAACATAAAAGAGGTGGTCATGCTTTCTGGCGATAAGCAGGCAGTGGTCGATAAAATTGCCGGTCAATTGGGATTGGACAAGGCATTGGGAGGATTGTTGCCGGAAGACAAGGTGAAGGAAGTGGAACGAATGAAAAGCGAAGGCCGATCGGTTGCTTTCATTGGCGATGGCGTAAATGACGCTCCGGTCATTACAATTGCGGATGTGGGCATGGCCATGGGCGGATTGGGAAGCGATGCCGCCATAGAAACGGCAGATGTGGTCATTCAGACCGATCACCCTTCTAAAATTGCCACGGCCATTAAAATCGGTAAGGCAACCAAGCGTATTGTATGGCAGAACATAGGCTTGGCATTTGGCGTGAAACTGATCGTGCTGATTTTGGGTGCCGGTGGTCTGGCCACCATGTGGGAGGCCGTTTTTGCCGATGTGGGCGTGGCGCTGCTTGCCATTTTCAACGCTATTCGAATACAGAAAATGAAGTTTTAGCGCCATGAATTTCTATCAGATATTTCTCCCGGTATTTTCGCTGGTGTTCATTTTACAGGTGTTCGTTATCAGGGCAAACGCATCTAAATTCTTTCGAATCTGACCTGAGATGATTGAGGGAAGCCTGGATTTTCGCAAACCACTTCACCGATAAAAAGAAAATCTGTGGTTCTTCTGTGAAAATCTGTGTCTCTGTGGCTAAAAACATGTTCAATTTGTGTTAAAATTAGATGCGTTTGCCCTGTGTTCGTTATCCGGTCACTTAGCTCTTTCCGAAAACAAACGTTATCTTTGCGATAGAATGAAGTCCTTGACAACTGTACTCGCCATTGCATTTACCATGCTTGCCATAAAGCCAGGTTTGGATATGCTGGTTGATGTTGTTAGCCCAATGGCAAGTTGCAATATTGCGTGTAGTGATGATGCGCCAGAGAATTCTGAGGGCAATGCATGCAATCCATTTCAAGCGTGCGGCCCATGTGTTCTTCTTTGTCCGAAGTTGATTTCCAATGCATTTCAATTCATGGAAACTCCCAATGATCACGGACAAGGCAGATTAGTTTCATTCATTTCTGAATACAACGCTGATTTCTGGCAACCGCCTAAGATTGTTTGACCGAAAGACCCCAGTTCCAAGTGTTGGAACAACCTCTTAACGTTTAACAATCAAATCAATTAAAATGAATTTTCTTAAAACATTGACATTGGCCTGTGCCATACTATTTGGTGCAACCGGCATTTCCTATTCTCAAACAACAGAAACCAACGGCTCATCTGCCACCATAAAGGTGAAAGGCATTACGTGCTCTACCGACCTTAAAATGATAAAGGCAAACGTAGAGAAACTGGAGGGAGTAAGTAGCTGCGAGCCTGGAAAAACTGGCACAACAACTTCTTTCATTGTACAGTACAGCTCAGGACTGGTGGATGAAAAGTCCATATATGCCGCTATTGAGGGTACTGGCAGTTGCGAGAACCCTGACGAGCGACCTTACGAGGTAAAGAAGTAGTTCTTGTTACAGGTGCCGAGATCTTGGCACCGAAATTCAAATCGTAAGCAATGAAAAGAGCAATTCTCATAGCGGGTCTGCTTAGTCCGTTGTGTTTGAGTGGTCAGACCATACTCGGTAAGGTTACCAACAACAAGGGCGAAGCACTCACGGGAGCAAATATATATTGGATAGGGACTTCAATTGGAACGACCACAGGGGTTCGAGGTGATTTCGAACTGTCTTCATCAGGTGTGGATGATACCCGCTTGATAGCGAGTTTCGTAGGACACACCGCAGATACCGTATCTGTTGGGCAGGAAACCTTTTTGGAATTCACATTGAACGAAGCGGTTGAGCTTTCGGAAGTGGTGGTAAAAGAAGAGAGAGGCGGAGTATTCATTTCCGATCTTAAACCTATCAAGGTTGAACAGATAACCCAGACTGAACTTGGAAAGGCGGCATGCTGTGATCTTGCAGGGTGCTTCGAAACCCAGACCACGGTGCAACCTCAGACCACGAATGTCGTCACCAATTCCAAGGAACTTCGAATTCTTGGGCTATCAGGCGTTTACAATCAGGTACTGGTAGATGGTTTTCCCGTTATCCAAGGGCTGACATATACCTATGGGATAAGCAGCATTCCCGGAACTCTGGTGGACAACATCTATGTTTCGAAAGGGGCAAATAGCGTCCTCCAGGGTTACGAGAGCATAAGCGGTCAGATCAATGTAGAGACCAAAGAACCGGATGAAGCCGAAAAACTTCTGCTTAATGCATATATGAACCACTTCTTGGAGAAACAGTTTAATGCCCATTATGCGGTAAAAGAGAAAAAATGGAGTAACCTGACCGCCTTTCACATGGTTCTACCGGCCAACAAGATAGACAGGGATGAGGATGGGTTTATGGACCTGCCTTTGCTAACTCGCTACATGGTATTCAATAAATGGAAATACGGAAAAGAGCGTGATTGGGGATGGAGCAGTCGGATAGGAGTTAGGTATATGCACGAAAAGAGAGTAGGCGGGCAGTTGCAATTCGATGAGGATCGGGATAAAGGAAGCTCCGAGATCTATGGTCAGACCGTGAATATTGACCAACCCGAAGTGTGGGCCAAGGTCGGGTATAGGCTGAATGACGAACACAATCTTGTGCTTTTCGCTTCAACCTATCATCAGCAACAGAAGTCATACTTCGGAACGGTCAGATACCAAGCGCAGCAAACGGCAGTTTATGCCAACTTTCAGCACGAGTTCAACTACAAGGGCCATATACTGAAAACAGGTGTCAGCTATCGGCATTTCAACCTGAGAGAGAATGTGAGTTTTACAGATACTTCTGTAGTTCGAACCTATGATGGCAAGTACCAGCGGCTGGAGAATATTCCAGGCGCATTTGCGGAGAATACCATGAGGTTCTTTGACAATAAACTAACATGGATAGCTGGGGTTCGTGGCGATTATCACAATCAATTCGGATTTATGGCTACGCCAAGAACCTTGGTCAAATATGATATTCAGCCGAAGACCATTGTCAGGGCCAGTTTTGGAATGGGATGGAGAACGGTCAATCTGTTCAGCGAGAACATCGGACTGCTTGTAAGTTCGAGAGACATTATTTTTGAAGAAACCCTGCAACCGGAAAGGGCAATGAATTTCGGGGTTAATCTAACGCAGAAGTTTGAGACATCCGACCAGAATCTGTCGGGTTATTTCAGTGCCGATTATTATAGGACACAGTTTCAAAATCAGATCTTCCCAGACTATGATACAGACCCTACAAAAGCCTTGATAGGAAACTTCTCAGGCACCAGTGTCGGTAATGGCGTACAGGGTGAGGTTTCTCTTAAAATTTGGAGACGATTCGAGTTGAAAGCTGGCTACAACTACTTGGATGTCTATCAAATTATAGAGGGCGAAAAACAGCTATTGCCATTCAACGCGACCCACAAGGTGGTCGGAGCTTTCAGCTATAAACCGTTGAATAGCAGATTTCATTTCGACATGAATGTTCATTGGTACGGAAGACAGCGATTGCCTGATACCGGCTCAAACCCTGAGGAATATCAACGACCGGATTTCTCCAGACCTTACACGCTGGTGAATGCTCAATTCACGTACAGCTTTAAGATGCTGGACATTTACGTAGGGTGCGAGAACATATTTGATTTCAGACAGCAAAGGCCGATCATAAGTTGGGAAGACCCATTCGGTCAATACTTCGATACGTCATCTGTTTGGGGGCCAACTCGTGGTAGAGAAGTCTATGCCGGATTGAGATTTAAATTAAAAGGGTGAAAAGGTCGGTTCAAGGTCGGATGGCCGGAAATGGAAGACTGCTTTCCAGATTCAATATATCGTTTGATGAACAGCTCAACAGCCTTACTGATACGATTGTCATGGTTGCCATAGATGGCACGTATGCCGGTTACATGACCATTGCAGACACCTTGAAAGAAGATGCGAAAGATGCAGTTGAAGCCCTGCATCAAGTCAACATAAAAGAGGTGGTCATGCTTTCTGGCGATAAGCAGGCAGTGGTCGATAAAATTGCCGGTCAACTGGGATTGGACAAGGCATTCGGAGGATTGTTGCCGGAAGACAAAGTGAAGGAAGTGGAACGAATGAAAAGCGAAGGCCGATCGGTTGCATTCATTGGCGATGGCGTAAATGACGCTCCGGTCATTACAATTGCGGATGTGGGCATGGCCATGGGCGGATTGGGGAGCGATGCCGCCATAGAAACGGCAGATGTGATTATTCAGACCGATCACCCTTCTAAAATTGCCACGGCTATCAAAATTGGTAAAGCAACCAAGCGGATCGTATGGCAGAACATAGGCCTGGCATTTGGCGTGAAACTGATCGTGCTGATTTTGGGTGCCGGTGGTCTGGCTACCATGTGGGAAGCCGTTTTTGCCGATGTGGGAGTGGCCTTACTTGCCATTCTGAATGCTGTGCGTATTCAGCGGATGCGGTTTTAGAACACCCTCTTTGGAACGCCTTTCTAAACATCAAATACCATAAAGTCACAAAAAAGTTTGACAAGTGTCACAATAAATCGGAAATGGCTACGTACTATTGCACCGTGAAACCATTCATTTCCATATTTATCGCAACACTAATTGTGGCCTCAACGGTCGGAGTTACAGTTAGTAAGCACTTCTGTAGCTCAAAAATTGCTGAGGTAGGCGAAAGTGCTGTTTGTGTTTGTGAGTCTTCAAAAAACGGGTGCGATGCCGGACACACGGACGGTTGCTGCGATACCGAAAAAAGCTTTTTTCAGATTGATTACAATTTTGCCGCATCGCCAGTAGAATCTCTTAATATTATGCAAGTATCTGTTTTAAGTGTGCTTGTTTACAACATGGCTTTGGAGTTTGATATGGACGTGGCAAACACCTCGTACCGAACTTACAGGCCACCCATGACTGTCAAAGACATTCCTGTTCTTCTGCGGTCTCTCATCATTTGATAACATAGTATATTCAACTCATTATCATGAGTTGATGGTGTCTGCCTTGTCCTGAAGGTGGGCTTTGATGATTTATCCTTCGTCATTCTTTAAAACTTTTTAATATTTATCATGCTTAATACGATTATTCGATATTTTCTCGAGAATAAACTGGTAACATCAATACTGGTGCTGGTATTTATAGCCTGGGGCATTTCCACTGCGCCTTTCGGTTGGGGAGACGGCTGGATGCCGAGGGATCCAGTTCCAGTGGACGCCATACCCGATATAGGCGAGAACCAGCAGATTGTTTTCACCGAATGGATGGGCCGTTCGCCACAGGACGTGGAGGACCAGATAACCTATCCGCTCACCGTGGCCATGCTCGGAGTACCCGGGGTGAAGACCATCAGAAGCAGTTCCATTTTCGGCCTCTCTACCATATACATCATCTTCAACGATGACGTGGAGTTCTATTGGAGCCGTACGCGGATACTCGAAAAAATGAACTCACTGCCATCAGGCACACTTCCAGGAGGGGTACAACCGGCCCTCGGACCGGATGCCACTGCCCTGGGCCAGGTTTTCTGGTACACCCTTGAAGGCCGCGATCCCGAGACCGGTGAGCCCAACGGGGGATGGGACCCGCAGGAGTTGAGGACCATTCAGGATTTCTACGTGGGCTATGCCCTCACATCGGCCTCAGGCGTGTCTGAGGTGGCGGCCATTGGCGGATATGTGAAGGAGTATCAGGTGGATATTGACCCCGATGCCATGAAATCGCATAACGTTTCGGTAGCGCAGATCATGAATGCGGTAAAGAAGAGCAACCTCGATGTGGGCGCCCGCACCATGGAAGTGAACCGCGCTGAATATATTGTGAGAGGGCTCGGATACGTGCAGAACCTGAACGATCTGGAAGAGGCCGTTGTGGTCGTGAACGACAATACGCCCATACGGGTGAAAGACGTGGCCCAGGTGCATTTCGGCCCGGCCACCAGAAGAGGCGGGCTGGACAAGGGCGGCTCCGATGCAACAGGTGCTGTGGTGGTCTCGCGTTACGGGGCCAACCCATTGGAGGTGATCAATAATGTGAAGAAGGTAATTGAGGATATTGCACCCGGCCTGCCCAGTAAGAAACTGGCAGACGGCACCACATCCAAAGTCACCATCGTTCCGTTTTACGACCGTTCCGGTCTGATCAAGGAGACCATCGGAACGCTGGAGGAAGGCCTTACGCTAGAGGTGCTCATCAGTATCATCGTGGTGATGATCCTCGTGCTCAATCTCAGGGCATCCATCCTCATATCGAGCCTGTTGCCCATCGGTGTGCTCATGACCTTCATCACCATGCGGCAGGCCGGGGTTGATGCCAATATCGTGGCACTTTCAGGTATTGCCATAGCCATTGGTGTGATGGTGGATGTCGGCATTGTCTTTACCGAGAACATCATCCGGCATCTCGAATTCCCGGAGAATGAGGGAATCAGAGGCAAAGAGCTTCTTGAAGTGATCTACGAGGCCACCGTGGAGGTAGCATCGGCCGTTATTACAGCATTGACAACAACAGTGGTAAGCTTCCTTCCGGTATTCGCCATGCAGGCCGCAGAAGGCAAGCTGTTCAGGCCACTGGCATTCACCAAAACCTTTGCACTGCTATCGGCATTGGCGGTAGCGCTGGTGGTCATCCCCGCGCTGGCACATGCGATGTTCAACATCAATTTTGGGAAGAAGCACACCAAGCGCATCTGGAACGGATCGCTGATCGGGCTGGGCATAGGCCTTGCCATTTACATGGGCAGTCTGGTCCCACTTGCACTGATCATTTTCGGTATCAACAACTTGCTTGAGAACAAATGGCCTGAAGACAAACGGAAATACGTCAACATCATCAACATAGCCGTGGCTCTTGTAACGGTGGTGTATTTCCTCACCCATGCTTGGATGCCCATGGGTGCTCAGAACACCATGCTGGTCAACCTGATCTTTGTAGCGGTTCTCATAACGGTCGTTTTGGGTTCGCTCATGACGGTGGTACATTTTTACCCCAGAGTGCTGAAGTGGTGTCTCAACAATAAATGGACCTTCCTGTCCATCCCCATTACCATCATCATTTTCGGAGTGACCACATGGCTGGGCTTCAACAACATGTTTGGATTTGTAGCGGACGGATTTGAGAAGGTTGGCGTTGAACTGAGGCAGACCAGCGGCTGGAAGACCATTTCCAAGGAAATTCCCGGAGCTGGAAAGGAGTTCATGCCATCTCTGGATGAGGGCTCCTACCTGCTTATGCCCACTACCATGTCGCACTCGGGCGTGGAGGAGAACATGGAGGTTATTCGAATTGTGGACCAAACAGTGGGTGCCATACCCGAGGTCGAGTCGGTCGTAGGTAAATGGGGCAGGGTAAAATCTGCGCTGGACCCCGCCCCCATCTCCATGTACGAGAACACCATAAACTACAAGCCCGAGTTCATGGTGAACGACAAAGGCCACAGAGTCCGGTTCAAAGTGAACAAGGACAAGGCGTTCATACTGAAAGACAGCACTACCTATAAATTCGGAGAGGATGAATTCCGACTTATCAGTATGGAAGATCTGATCATAGACAAGAAGAGAGGAAAATACTTCCGTCAATGGCGGGAACACATCAATTCCCCTGACGACATCTGGGAGGAGATACTCAAGGCGGCCAAAGTGCCGGGCATGACATCGGCCCCCAAGCTGCAGCCCATACAGACCCGTCTGATCATGCTCTCCACCGGTATGAGGGCACCGATAGGCATAAAAGTGTTCGGTCCTGATCTAGAGACCATCGAAAAGGTGGGGCTCGACCTTGAGCGCATCCTACAGCAGGTGCCGAGCGTGGAGTCGGCATCGGTGTTCGCAGATAGGATCGTGGGCAAGCCCTACCTCGAATTCGATGTGGACCGACAGGCCATTGCCCGGTACGGCCTTACCATGAAGGACATTCAGAACTACATAGAAGTGGCCATCGGGGGCATCAAGCTCTCCACCACCGTTGAAGGAAGAGAGCGCTTCCCCATAAGAGTGAGGTATGCAAGGGAGTTCAGAGACTCGCCATCGGACGTTGGCAACATTCTCATCCCTACACCAACGGGTGCGCAGGTGCCACTGATAGAACTGGCAGAGATAACCTACAGAAGAGGCCCGCAGATCATCAAAAGTGAGGACACCTTCCTTGACGGGTACGTGATCTTTGACAAGAAGCCGGGCTTTGCCGAGGTGGATGTGGTGGAACAGGCACAACGGTTCATTGCAGCCAAGATCGAATCCGGTGAATTTGTCGTTCCACCGGGCGTGAACTACAAGTTCACCGGCAACTACGAAGACCAGATAAGGGCAACCAAGAGGCTGGCCATCGTAGTACCCATCTGCCTCATGGTCATCTTCCTTATCCTTTATTTCCAGTTCGGGAATGTGCCCACCGCCTCCATGGTGTTCACAGGGATTTTCGTGGCCTTCTCCGGTGGCTTCATCATGATCTGGCTCTACGGGCAGGGCTGGTTCCTCAATTTTGAAGTGGCCGATATGAACATGCGCAACCTGTTTCAGATGCACACCATCAACCTCAGTGTTGCGGTATGGGTCGGTTTCATTGCCCTGTTCGGAGTGGCTACCGATGACGGGGTTATCATGGGGACCTACCTCATGCAGACCTTTGATAAGGAAGAACCAAATAATGTCCCTGCCATAAGAGAGTCGGTGCTGCATGCCGGAAGCAAAAGGGTGCGGCCCGCCATGATGACAGCGGCAACCACCATCATTGCCCTGGTGCCCATTCTCACATCAACAGGTAAAGGGTCGGACATCATGGTGCCCATGGCCATTCCCACCTTCGGTGGTATGATCATTCAGGTAATGACCATGTTCATAGTACCCACCCTGTATTGCATGTGGCAGGAAGGAAAGTTGAAAAGATCGCTAAGGAAAGCCAAGAAATGAAAATGTCAAGTAAACATATCGTAATAATCCTCCTGCTGTTGGCCTCATCTGCCACCGCACAGGATCAGTTGAACGGATACCTGAAGACGGCCGGAGAGAACAATCCGGGCCTTCAGGCCAGGTTCAAAGAGTATATGGCCGCTATGGAAAGAGTGCCGCAGGTAGGCGCATTGCCCGATCCTACGGTGGCATTCGGATACTTTATACTACCACCCGAGACCAGGGTCGGCCCTCAGCAGTTCACCACTTCGCTGTCGCAGTCATTCCCATGGTTCGGGCTGTTGGGCGCACAGGAAGACGTGGCCACCGAGGTCGCAAAGTCCAAACTTGAAGTGTTCGAGGAAGAAAGGTCTCGGCTGTTCTATGATGTCAAATCTGCTTATTATGACCTGTACTTCGTGCAGAAAGGAATAGACATCACACGGGAGAACCTCGACATCCTTTCAACCTTTCTGCAACTTGCACTCATAAAGTTCGAGTCTGGATCGGGTTCTGCGGTTGACGAGCTGAGGGTGGAAATGGAAATTGCCGACCTCGAAGACCAATTGGCCTATCTGCTTGACAGCCAGTACGAGCTGCAGGTAAAATTCAACAACCTGCTGAACGTGGCCGATGACAGCCCCATATCCATTCCTGCTGACCTTTGGGCAGAGGTCATGGTCTATGACCGGACCGCCCTGATGGACAGCATCGCCTTGCAGAACCACCGCATTAAACAGATAGAACACCTCGTCCTATCGTGGAAAGAACAGGAAAGGGTGGCAAAGAAAATGGGACTGCCTAAATTCACGGTGGGTGTTGACTACACCGTAGTAGGCAAAAGCGACAATCCTGCATTGAGTCCTGGCGAGAACGGCAGGGACATCCTGCTGCTTCCCAAAGTAGGCATCACCATTCCGCTTTACAGAAAGAAATACAAGGCCATGGTAAATGAGGCAGTATATAGAATGGATGCCGCAGGCCTGGAGAAGGAAGACAAGATAAACCAGCTCAGCACGCTGTTCGAGAAGGGCTACAAGGATTTCCGGGACGGGGAAAGGCGCGTAACCCTCTACATCAATCAGTTGGACCTGGCCGAGAAATCCCTCGACATACTTCTTGCAGAGTACTCTACCGATGGACGCAACTTTGAAGAAGTACTGAGAATGGAAAGAAAAGTATTGAAATACGAACTGGAACTGGATAAGGCCAAGGCCGATAAGAATGCTTCAGTTGCGTTCATATATTATTTAATGGGTAACTAAAAATGTACTGTTGGGAACAACGGCTTTGATAAATAAATAGACAAGCAGATTATGAAAACAAAGATTTCAAAAAGAGATATAGGAATAGCTGCCGGCATCTTGGTGGTAGGTGTTTTTCTGGGTTGGCTGATCTTCGGTGGGGGCGGTACAGCCAACAACAGCACCGAAAATGCCGATGATCAGGAACATGCCGCACACAGCAAAGCCACCGTGTGGACCTGCAGCATGCACCCGCAGATCCAAATGGACAAACCCGGAAGTTGCCCGTTGTGCGGTATGGACCTGATACCATTAGAGAGCGGGTCTGACGATGATGAGGAACTGTCCCTCTCGGAGATAAAGATGTCAAAATCGGCCATGAAGATTGCCCAGATGCAGACCGTGATAGTCGGCAAAAAGGCACCCTACAAAGAGGTTTATTTCCCCGGAAAGGTGCAACCGGACGAACGGAATATTGCAGAGCTTACCGCCCGTTTCGGAGGAAGGATAGAGAAGCTCTACATCAACTTCACGGGTCAGAAAGTGGAGAAAGGGGAGAAGCTCGCCTCCATCTATTCGCCCGACCTGGTGACGGCACAGAAAGAACTGTTCGAGGCCGTGAAATTCAAGGACGACAACCCTGCTTTTTACCGGGCATCGCGCAATAAGCTGAAACTATGGGACCTTACCGACCAGCAGATAGACGGAATTGAGGCCACCGGAGAGCCCATCTTCTACTTTGACGTGGTATCTCCCATAACCGGCACGGTGATGAAGCGGCATATCGCCATCGGAGATTATGTCAAAGAAGGAGATCCCTTGTTTGAGGTAATCGATCTGGATCACCTCTGGGTCATGTTCGAGGCCTACGAGAACGACCTGCCTTGGGTAAAGCTGGGCGACAGGATAAACTTCACCATCAGGTCCATTCCAACGGAGGTGTTCACCAGTACAGTAACCTTCATAGACCCAGTAGTGAACCCGCAGAAAAGAGTGGCATTTGTAAGGACTGAGCTTGACAATAAAAAAGACCTGCTCAAGCCGGAGATGTTTGCCAGCGGAATTCTGAAGGCCATGCTCCCAAATGTCAAGAACGCCATCACCGTGCCCAAATCGGCCATACTCTGGACCGGCAAAAGGGCCATTGTGTATGTGAAGGTGGCCGACAAGGAAATGGTGTTCGAGCACCGCGAGATAGAGCTTGGCGAAGATGCAGGGCCGTATTATGTGGTAACAAGCGGGCTGGAAGAAGGCGAAGAGATCGTGAGCAACGGAGTGTTCAAGGTAGATGCCGCATCGCAGTTGCTGAGCAAGCAGAGCATGATGACCCCGGCAGGCGGAAAATCGTCAATGGGCGGCCATGCCGGCATGGACATGGGCGGAGACAGCAAGAAGACGGACAAGAAGATGGACATGCCCGCGCCTAAGAGGAAGATGAAGGCCAAGGACATCAGTCCCGAATTCAAAAAGCAGCTGGGCGATATTGTATCCGCATACCTCGCCATTAAAGACGCGCTGGTGAATGATGATGCCGCAAAGGCCAAAACCGGAGCAAAGGCCATGCAGGCAGCCATCGGAAAGGTGAACATGAAGCTGCTGACCGACAACGACCATCACATGGAGTGGATGAAGACAGCCAAAATGCTGAAAAAACCACTTGACGATCTGAGCGGTGAGAGCGATATAGAAAAGCAACGGGCATTGTTCAGCAAGATCGGAAACGACCTTACCAACGCGGTACAAGTGCTCGGGGCCGACATGGACGGCAAGGAGCTGTACCTCGAATTCTGCCCAATGGCAAACGACAATGCGGGCGGTTATTGGCTCAGTCTGGAGAAAAAGATACAGAACCCTTATTACGGACAGAAAATGTTGAAATGCGGGGAAGTGAAAGAAACACTCACCAGTAAATAGTCCAATTATGAAACGTGTAAATACAGTTGCTTCTCTGGTAGTTCTTTGCCTGACGATGTTAAGTGCCACTGCCATTTTTGCCCAGCACGACCACAGTAGCCACGGATCAATGGGCCATACTCAAATGGATGCGCCCCCACATGGCGGAGTCATGAAAAATGCAGGAAAGTATCGGATTGAGATGGTGGTTGACCTCCTTCTGATTCAGGACCGACTGAACTTCTATCTCTACAAGGGAAATATGAAAGCCCTTGCGGGTAAGGATGTAACAAATGCTTCTATCGCTTTTATTAATGATGGGGCAGCAACTTCCAAAACGGCTTTGGAAAGTAGAGGGGGCAACCATTTTGTAGCACAATTGAAAGACACCGAACCCTTTCGCGCAACCGTGGAGTTCGATGTGAAAGGCAAAACGATTTCAACGGTATTTGAACACAAGGGACTGGGACACGGCAACGCGAGCGTTTACACCTGTTCTATGCACCCAGATATTCAGAGCGATGCCCCGGGGCAATGTCCTAAATGCGGAATGTTCTTGGAAAAAGTAGAATGATGTTAAAAGGATATGCAACAACAAAAAGCGGTCAAATCGGTAATCCAAATAGGCTGTCAGAAACGTTGATAACGTGCTAAAAACAAATCTATAGCCACCTGAAATTAAATGTTAAACAATTGAGCTTTATAAAAAAACATAAAGAGCTGTTGCTTCATTCCACAACCGGACTGCTGGTTGGTTATTTCCTGTTGCACCCAATCAGCATGGTCATTTACTGGTATCAAGTGCAAACGGGCGGTTTTGACCTTGCCGTACTGGGCAATGTGCTGCTTGGGAATCTGATTCAATCTTTCACACTGCACATGGCGCCCATGTCCGGGGCGTTTGCCATACTCGGCCTAAGCATAGGGCTCGTTTCTGGGCTGTATTATCAATCCATCAAAAAGAAAGACCACCAGCTTTATGGCCGCATGCAAATGCTACAGCAGAGCCTGCCAGATTTAATCGCCAAGGGAGAGAATGAATTCGTTGGGTTCAAAGCTTCTCTGCGTCATGACTACCGCCAGGTTCAAACAGATAAAAACGTTGAAATTGAAATATTGAAATCTTTAGCTGGGTTTCTCAATACAAAAGGTGGCATACTCCTGATTGGTGTAAATGACCAAGGTCAGATTCTGGGACTTGCCAATGACTTCTGGTCGCTTAAAAAAAAGAACAGAGAAGGATTTCAACAGCGGATTATTGTATTGATATCGAACGCTTTCGGCAAAGACATCTGCTCAAATATCCATGTGGCTTTCCATGAATTGATGGAGAAACACGTTTGCACCTTATACATAGAGCCGTCCAAGTACCCAGTATATCTGAAAGAGGGAAATAACACAATTTTTTATCTCCGGACGGGAAATTTGACTTCTCCGTTAAGCACGAGCGAAACCGTGAATTATCTACAAAACAGAGACATGAAAAAGGAAACTTGAACATCAAAATTTAGTGATAAAAAAAGTATAATTATAAATCAAATCAAACAAAAATGAAGACTACAATGTTAAAAATCTTACCCGTGATAATGATTATGGGTATTTCGGTAACTGGAGTACAATGCCAGCAAAGCCAATCTGAAAAAACGGAGACGCCTCCACATGAAATGCCAATGACAGAACAGGCGGCATCATTGCCGGATGGCCAGGTGCAAACTAGTTACGTGTGTTTTGTCAACAACAAATACCTCGGCAAAGAACAGATACCTGTGGAGGTTGATGGAAAAACCTACTATGGCTGCTGTCAGGGCTGTGTGGGAAATCTTAAAAAGAACCGCGCACCTAGGGTTGCCAAAGACCCACTAACAGGAAATGAAGTGGATAAATCAACGGCTTATATCGTGCTGAAACCGAATGCGAACGGTGAGGTGCTGTATTTTGCCTCAGAGGAAAATTATCTGAAATTCAAGGATGGCAAAAAAATGCCATAGGCCAAATGAAATGGGGCGAAGCAATATTACTGTTGGGTTTTAGCACCCTTGCACTGAGCAGTTGCACTGGTCAAGAGCAACCCGTGGCAAAAAGCGAGACAAGATTCTCTGAGCAGGAAAGTTTTCTGAGTCAGGGATACGTCTGCATGGTCGATAATTCGCTCAAGGATTCACTTCTGATCCCTGTCGCATTCAACGGTCTGACGTATTACGGCTGTTGTGCACCATGCGTAGAGGTTTTGGAAGGCGATACCACCTTCCGTTACGCAACCGATCCTGTATCTGGTAAAATAATTTCCAAGGCCACAGCTTTAATGGCACTCAAATCAGGATCAGAATCGGAAGTGGAATATTTTGAATCTGAATCAACCCTAAAACAACAACAATCAAAAACAACTAAATAAAACAACTATGAAAAAGACAATTTTAACACTGATGGTCGCTGGCAGCTTTGCCATTGGCTCCGTAATGCTAGTAGGATGTGGCGATAGCCCAAAACCGGCAGAAGAACATGCTATGGAAGGCGAACACGAACATGCCGAAGACGAACACGAACATGCCGAAGGCGAAGAACACCATGAACACATGGAGGGAGAAATGCACGATGATGCAGAAGAACATGGAGAAGAGCATGTTTTCGCATGTCCGATGCACCCGGAGATCACCGGAAAAGAAGGCGACAAATGCTCAGAATGCGGAATGGAGCTGGAGATGGTAGCACATGAGCACGAAGAGGACGAGGCAGAGGGGAATGATGAGGACGGACACGACCACGAACATTAATCTTAATCACGAACAATAAATTTTAATAACATGAAAACTAAATTTTTGATAACCGCAGTTTCCATTGCCGTATTCGGCATGTCAAACGTTCAGGCACAAGAAAAGGATGGTCATAACCACGATCATTCTAAGATGGAAATGAGCAAAAAAGAATACGCCTGCCCAATGCACGCTGATGTAAAAAGCGACAAGCCGGGCGAGTGTCCGAAATGCGGAATGGCCCTGGTGGAACAGAAAATGAAAATGGACATGAGCGAGAAGGCGGCTGCGAGTTTTACCTGCCCGATGCACGCTGAAGTTGTGAGCGATAAACCAGGCGAGTGCCCCAAATGCGGAATGACACTAGTTGAGAAGAAAAGCGACACAAAAAAGAAGAGCACAAAAAAGGAAAAGGCAAAAAAAGAGGATCATAGCGGTCATAGCCATTGAGCTGTTCGCATCTGCCAACGGGAGGTATGGAGGGAAAACACCGTGCTTCCCGTTGGCTCATTTTTAACAGTACTTAAAACACACGAAATGACATGAATAAATTGTTGAATAATGTACTGGTAGGTGTCGTGGTTTTGTTTCATGCGCTAGGGGTGTATGCCCAGACCGATACCACAGAGTACCATTTGACAATTACCCAAGAAACGGTCAATATTACCGGCAAAGACCGCAGGGCCATGAAGATAAATGGTGGAATTCCCGGTCCGACACTTCGGTTTAAGGAAGGTGATGTGGCGCGGATATACGTGACCAACCAAATGGACTGCGAAACATCCGTGCACTGGCACGGTCTTCTGCTGCCCAATTATTACGATGGCGTTCCGTATTTGACCACGCCCCCGATCGAACCGGGAGAAACTCAGGAATATGTGTTTCCACTCATACAGAGCGGCACCTACTGGTATCATTCGCATACTATGCTCCAAGAGCAATCGGGACTTTACGGGTCCATTGTAATCGAACCCAAGGAGAATAAACTTGAATACGACAGCGATCTGGTGCTGCTACTTTCCGATTGGACAGATGAAAATCCCATGTACGTATTGAAGAATCTGAAGAGAAGGAACGAATGGTATTCCATCAAAAGGAAAACGGTGGTTCCGGTTGCAAAGGCCATTGCCGAAGGAGGTCTGGGTGCGCTTCTCAAGTTTTGGATGCAGCGCATGCCGGGAGCAGACATTGCTGATGTGTACTACAGCGCGTTTCTGACCAACGGGGCACAACAGAAGGAATATCCCCAATTCAAACCGGGCGAAAAAGTGCGTGTAAGGATGATAAACGGTTCGGCCTCATCCTACTACTGGCTCACTTTCGGTGGCCTAGCACCCATGCTCGTATCTGCCGATGGAATTGATGTGGTGCCCGTAAAACACGAAAAAACGCTCTTTGCCATTGCAGAGACCTACGATTTCATTGTCACAATTCCCGAAAGCGGAAAGCTGGAAATTCGTGCAACCTCCATGGATGGCGCTGGCAGCACGTCAGCATTCCTGGGTTCAGGAGATGTTGTTTCCGCAACCGAGGTTACCAAACCAGACTATGTAAAAATCATGAAGGCCATGGCCAAAATGAAAATGAAAATGGGTGCCCCGGCCATGGTTTACAGACCATCGAAGAAATATGCCAAAAAGAGAATGGACAAGTTCGGAATGAAGATGAAATCCGAAAAGAACTCAATGGAAATGGGCGGAATGGGGGGCATGAACATGGACATGCACAGCGGACACGGGAAGGCCAAGGATGCGATGCCGTCAATGGACATGAAAATGGATATAGACCCTGCATTGGCAGATGCCGGAATGGGACCAGACCAAGGATATGATTTCCTCAAAGCACTTGAGCCAACGGCTTACAAATCAGATACGGCCGCACGCGAAATTGAACTTGTTCTCAATGGAAACATGTGGCGGTATGTATGGAGCATGAACGGGAAAATACTGGCCGAAGATGCTCAGATAAAGATCGACCAGAACGAGGTGGTACGCATCACATTGAAAAACCTGACCATGATGAACCACCCGATGCACCTGCACGGACACTTTTTCAGGGTCATCAACAAGAACGGGGAATATTCGCCATTGAAACACACCGTGAGCGTGGCCCCGATGCAGACCATCACCATCGAATTTGAAGCCAACGAATATGGCGACTGGTTCTTCCATTGCCACGTGCTCTACCACATGATGGGAGGGATGGCGCGCGTGTTCAGCTACGACACGCCCCGTGATCCACGAATGAAACGCTTTCCGCTTTCCACACTCATCAAGGAGACCGATAGATACTATTTTTGGGGAACGGGCTATGCCGCAAGCCAAATGGCCTCGGTAGAGATGGTGCTTTCCAATGTGCGCAACCAGTTCAATGTGGGTGCGGAATACGGCTGGTACAATCCAATTTACGGTGCGCGCCAGAACGTGGAGGCCGATATTTCATACGAACGTTACCTGAGCGATTATTTCAGGGTCTATGTAGGCGGGAACATTGAAAATGGGACAAGGGGAAAACTGGAGAAGTTCAATCCCGTGGGTCAGGTGGGCATCCGATATCTGCTGCCTTTCTTCATCAATGCCGACCTCAGCATCGACCATCAGGTAAGGCCACAGTTGAGATTGAGTGCGGAATACCTCATTTTCCGCAGAGTATCCATTTTTGGCCGATACGAAGTGCGGCCTGATTTCGGGGTGGTGAACACCTTGGACCTGGGAAAAACAGTGGAAATTGAGCACACTTGGAATGCCGGGATAGACGTGATCCTTTCACGCAACTTCTCTCTCACGGCAAACTATGACAACCGGTTCGGCCCAGGGGGCGGACTCACCTACAGGTTCTGACAGAAGATGTTCAGCACGGAGAAAACGCATGAGAATCAATCCATGACCGGAACAATTCACCCAAGAGACCGCCCATGAAACTGCTTGTGAAGAACATGGTCTGCGACCGTTGCATCTTTGTGGTGGAAAAGCAGTTGGAGGAGATGGGTTTCAAACCTGTTTCTGTTTCGTTGGGCGAAATAGACCTTGGAAAGGACGTCCCGGCCCCAGCTGATATCAGGCGAATTCAAGATGCGTTGGAAGCATTTGGATTTCAACTGCTCGATGATAGAACCGGTCAGCTTATTCAGCGGACAAAAACACTGCTGCTGGAATTGGTTCGGAGCCACAGCGTTGAATCCGAAAAACTGAAGCTTTCGGATTACTTGAAGAACGAGTTAGACCTCGATTACAATTATCTCAGCAGTATTTTCTCATCTGTTGAGGGCATTACCATCGAGCATTATCTCATTCATCTTAAGATTGAAAAAGTAAAGGAATTGCTTTTTTATGATGAATTGAACCTCAGCGAAATTGCCTTTCAATTGGGTTATAGTAGCGTTTCGCACCTAAGCCGCCAGTTTAAACAGGTTACCGGACTGACCCCAAGTTATTTCAAGAATCAAAAAAGCGCGAATGCCAGACGTTCGCTTGATAAACTGTGAATCATACACCTCTTTCAAGCAATCATCTAACGCAATAAAAATCGTCATCGATAATCTTATTTCCATTATCTGAATGTATCAAAAACGGAAATTATGAAACACACCTACCACATTAGCGCCATGAGTTGCACAGGTTGCCAAACAAGTGTTGAAGGTGCTCGCAGCAACTTGAAGGAAATAGCCAAGGCTACAGTCGATCTGAAAAAATCGGAAGTGGAAATTGAAATGACCGCGCATGTTCCGTTGGAAAAGTTGCAGGAGACCCTGTTGAAAGCGGGCTTGCATTACACCATTGAAATGGCGGGCAGCAAAAGTGGCGGACATGGAGACCAACGATCATCTGCGGGCTGATGGCATTGTCAACAAGAGTTACATGGAAACATCCAATCGGTAAATGGAAGGAGGATCGAGTTTATCCATCAGTAAAGTGATGTGGCGCATCACACTTTTCAAAAGACATGTCTTGACGCTGCTGTTCGCGCTCACAGCATTGGCCGCACTCTCGCAGGAGCAAACGATTACCACCCGCCCTGTAATTTGGTTGAGTGCAACGGAGAAATTGGTTTCCCATGATAGGTGGAAGGGCTCTGTTAACATTCAGCAACGGCAGTTCCTTCAGTCCCAAGGAGCATTCCAGACACTTGCTAGCACAACGTGGCTGCGCAGATTTTCAAGATTGTGGGCCGGGGGAGGATTCATGTTCTTCTATCTCAGAACACCCGGCACTTCAGGGAAAATGGTCGGCCTGCCAGAACTCAGGTCTTATGAGCAGCTGACCATTGACCTTTCCAACGCAAGGGTAGCACAGTGGATCAGACTGCTTGTCGAACAGCGGTTTCAAAAACGAGCGTCTGCCGAAGGCGGCATAACCGAAGACTACCATTTGAACCACCGCTTACGCCTAAAGTGGCAGATGAGCCTTCCGATAATCGGAACAGGAGAACGAAGACGGCTGCTGCTCGTTCTCAGTAACGAACCGATGATCGGGTTCGGGCAAGACATTAACGGCCTAACCTTTGACCAGAATCGTCTCGTGGTCTCCTTGGAGTGGGCACTGACAAAAAACCTTAAAGTTGGCACGGGCTACATGAACTGGCTGTTCAAACGCCCAGTTGGCACATCCTATGACATACGCCACGTTTGGTTGGTGAGTTTGAGCCATCGCATCACACAATGAAAAGCATGTCACCTCAGTTCAAACTCGATTGCAATTATCTCAGCAGTATTTTTTTATCTGTTGAAGGATTTACAATTGAACATTCTCTCATTCAACTCAAGATAGAAAAAGTAAAGGAATTGCTTTTTTATATGCTGATTCGCTCGTGTGCACAGGCTTATGGAGAAAAATCTTTTTAGCCACAGAGACACAGAAGACACAGAGGTTTTTACAGAGAAAAAGAAATATTTCGGTGTCAGTTCTCCCGCCCTGCGGGACAAGTTGTGCATTCTGTGTCTCTGTGGCTATTTCATGTTGGATGTGCCTACAGACGGACTATCATACTTTTTTATGATGAACCAGACCTCAGCGAAATTGCCTTTCAATTGGGTTATGGCAGCGTTTCGCATCTGAGCCGCCAGTTCAAACAGATTACTGGACCGACCCCAAGTTATTTCAAAAAGATGAAAAATGCAGGTGCGTGAATATCTTTGGATGAATTCTGAACGAGTGTCAACCCTGTCAGGGTTATATAATCATGCAACTATTTCAGAAGATTGTATAACAGCAATGCAGCATCCCTAGATAATTTTGTGCCGATAAATCGAACAACCATCAAAAATTGGACACGATGAAACATACCTATAGCGTTAGCGGCATGAGCTGCACGGGCTGTCAGACCAGCGTAGAAGGCGCGCTCAATAATTTGGAAGAGATAACCAAGGCTACGGTCGATCTAAAAAAGTCGGAAGTTGAAATTGAAATGACCACCCACATTCCGTTGGAAAAATTGCAGGAAACCTTGCTCAAAGCAGGACTGCATTA
>Ga0316208_1000866_pt1 | contig 32509 bp, 32 predicted proteins | sample 3monopyrite_MG_FD_204944 | JGI IMG/M metagenome (GOLD analysis project Ga0316208, IMG submission 204944) | Microbial mat bacterial communities from mineral coupon in-situ incubated in ocean water Damariscotta River, Maine, United States -... | ecosystem: Environmental > Aquatic > Marine >...
GGTTGGTCGCGTGATCGCAGGCCATCAGCCATCTGCCGGGCCTGTCGGCCCCGATGATTTCATACGGGTCTTCAGTCATTGTCGTCTCATTCCTTTATCACCGCATTTAGGCTAGTTGTGATCGGAATGGAATTGCGCAATAAGGGCGCAACCCATGCTGTTACCGCTAACGGCCCGGCGGCATGAACCAGATGCACGAAGGAATAGACATGAGACGCCACCGCAATGTGAAAATTGTTGCCACACTCGGCCCTGCCTCCAACGATTACGAGATGATCCGGGCGTTGCATGAAGCGGGCGCAGATGTGTTTCGTCTGAACATGTCCCACGGGGATCACGCCGAGATCAAACTGCGCCACGAAATCATCCGGCAGGTCGAAAAGGACCTCAACAGCCCGATCGCGATTCTGGCTGATCTGCAAGGGCCGAAACTGCGAGTCGGTGTCTTTGCCAATGGCGAGGAAGAACTGGTCGAGGGGGCGTCCTTCCGTCTTGACCTCGCCGATGCCGATGGTGACGTGAACCGGGTCAAACTGCCCCACAAAGAGATTTTCGACGCGCTGGAACCCGGCGCACACCTGCTGGTCAACGATGGCAAGATCAAACTGCAGGTCAAGGACTGCGGCGCTGATTTCGCCAATTGCGAAGTGGTCGTGGGTGGCACGATCTCGAACCGCAAGGGCGTGAACGTCCCTGACGTGACGCTGCCTGTGGCCGCCTTGTCACCGAAAGACCGCAAGGACCTCGAATTTGTCTGCGCGTTGGGCGTGGACTGGCTGGCGCTTTCGTTCGTGCAGCGCGCCGCTGACGTGGAAGAGGCGCGCAAGCTGGCCAATGGCCGCGCGGCGATCATGTCGAAAATCGAAAAGCCCAATGCGGTCAAATCATTCGATAAAATCCTTGCCGCATCCGATGGCATCATGGTCGCCCGCGGTGATCTGGGCGTTGAATTGCCGGTCCAGAATGTACCGCCCATTCAAAAGCAACTGGTGCGCAAATGCCGCGCTGCGGCCAAGCCGGTGATCGTGGCGACACAAATGCTCGAATCGATGATCGACTCGCCCATGCCAACACGCGCCGAAGTCTCTGACGTGGCGACCGCAATCTACGAAGGCGCGGACGCCATCATGCTGTCGGCGGAATCAGCCGCCGGGTCATTCCCCATCGAAGCGGTCACAACGATGAACAACGTCGCAGGCGAGGTCGAGGCAGACCCGACCTATACCGAAATCATCGAAGCCTCGCGCAAATCCGAAGGCAAGACCGTCGCCGACGGGATCGTCTCGGCGGCACGCGAAATCGCAGAAACCACAGACGTCAAGGCGATCTGCTGTTTCTCGCAATCCGGCACCACGGCGCTTTTGGTGTCACGCGAACGACCGCGGGTGCCGATCATTGCCTTGACCAGCCATATTGTCACCGCGCGGCGTTTGTGCCTGTCATGGGGCACCAATTGTGTGGTGTCGGGGCATGTTGACCGGTTCAAGGATTCGGTGATCGAAGCAGTCCGCGCGGCAAAATCCCTCAACCTCGCCAATGAAGACGACATGATTGTCGTGACTGCGGGTGTTCCGTTCAACACGCCGGGCTCTACCAACATCTTGCGCGTGGCACCCTGCGCGGAACGTTTGATTTTCGCAGCTGATCAGGATTAGGATCAGGCGAGGCGTCAAAGCAGGACAACATCAATGGATTTCGATCTGATCTTTGTGATTGGCCTTGTGGTCGTTGCATTCGCTATCCCGTCAGCTGTCAGCGCCTATTCCGACAGGCGTTGGCCCCGCACTGCGGTCGTCATGCTGTTGCTTGGCGGCGGTGCCATGGCCTATGCGGTGCAAGAAAACCCCGGCGCCTATACGCTGGAAACCGTGGCCGATGTGATCGTCGGGGTCATCGGGTCTCTGGTGAACGGCTAACAATCAGCCAAAATTGCCTTGAAACACTGGCAATACCGCCGAACACCTCTTGCAATGCGCACGGTGCTGTCGTATCAGCCGCCTCTCAACCCGCGCGTCCGGCCAATATGGCATGCCGAGTCGCGTGTTTCGACCGATCTGAAGAGGAGACGGAAATGCCGAAGATGAAGACAAAGTCGAGCTGCAAAAAGCGGTTCAAAGTCACGGCCACTGGTCGTGTGCTTGCAGGCCAGGCCGGTAAGCGCCACGGGATGATCAAACGTTCCAACAAATTCCTTCGTAACGCTCGTGGGACAACCACATTGAGCAAAGCTGACGAGGGTATCATCAAACCGATGATGCCTTACGCACGTTAACCCGGAGGGAATTGAGATATGCGCGTTAAAGGTGGAACCGTCACGCACCGTCGTCACAAAAAAGTACTCGACGCTGCCAAAGGATATTACGATCGCCGCTCCAAGACCTTCAAGGTCGCAGCACAGGCGGTCGACAAGGCCAACCAATATGCAACCCGTGACCGCCACAACCGCAAGCGCAACTTCCGCGCTTTGTGGATTCAGCGGATCAACGCCGGTGTGCGTGCGGTTGACGAAACACTGAACTACTCCAAGTTCATCAACGGCCTGACACTGGCTGGCATCGAAGTGGACCGCAAGGTTCTGGCCGATCTGGCCGTGAACGAGCCAGAGGCATTTGCTGCCGTTGTTGGCAAAGCCAAGGATGCGCTGGCGGCCTGAACGCTGGCGTCTGATCGAGATCGAAAGGCCGCTCCCTCCGGGGCGGCCTTTTTCTTTTGGCTAAGCGGCCCTTGAGGAAATCCAGCGAAGTGCCGGTCCTCAATGAACTGCGCCGGTCAGATCAATCTGTCCGTGGCACCTGTCCATCGGCAACCACGTATCATGCTCTAGCCGATCTCGACGACGGGATCGCCGCCATCCCAGGTGCCGCTGCTTGCGACAATGCGCGCCCGTGTGAACGAACTCCTGTCAATGTGCCCGAACTTGTTCTGATACTCGATCTGATCTCGATGATGGCCCGGCTTATAGGCCGCTTGCATCATGGCCGCATCGCTCCGCCAGATCGAGACCGTGACGCCATCATGTCCATCGACACCTGCGCCACTGAAGACAGCTCTGCGAATGTTGCCCCGAAGCGTGCCGAAGTAGTCTTGTACATTGTCGACTTCGCGCAAGAAGTTGGCAATGCGCGGAATGTCTTTGGGGCCAGGATTGACGTATCCTGCTGACGTCAAAACCACCAATACACCGCCTGGATCAGCGGGGGCTGTCGAAACGGACTCATTTTCCTTGACCGGTCCACGCCAATTGACCTTTCCCCGATGCGCATATGGAACAACCAAGGCATGATAGGCTTCAACGGTGTCGCCCAAAAAGGAAAGATGGTCTTCCGGCCGGTCGATGACGTTCTGCGCGCTCTGGCGAGAGGTGTAGATCCCGATACCGCCCCAAATGTCCGAAATGTTTGTACGCATGCCGTCGGAGTTTGCCGGCGAAGCCGGATAGAATCTCCATGCGTCCGCGTGCTTGGGTCCGGGGAATGGATTGTTGTTTCCGTCAACGGGTTCCCGAAATCGAACACGATGAAGAACAATCCAGTCATGGTCAGAAGTCGTCATCAGCGTTTCTCCCCGTGCCCTAACCCAAACATCACCGCCTCGTGCGTGAAGGTGCTCATCCAAAAGACCGGTCATTCCAACGTCCTGCAGCACCGGGCGCTTTGCATTTTGATGCTGTTCGATGATCTGTGCCGCGTCAATGGCGGCTAAGCGGACAGGACAGATGGTGATCCCCCGTTGGTCCACGTCTGTAATGCCGTCTCTTGTGAAATCGAGAGCAAAAGACCAAAGTCACTTGGCGTCCGTAAGACCACGCAGGAAGCAACCATGAAAATCACAAGACTAAGTGTTTTCCAAAAGGGCCTACCCTATGTTGGGGGTGGGCTGGCCGTTGGTGATCTCACGAAAGAGCGCACAAGGACGTTTGATACCTTCAACAGCACAGTTGTGGTGATTGACACGGATGCCGGTATCAGTGGATGCGGCGAAGCCTGCCCATGGGGTGCCAGCAATCTTGGCGCGCTCCCCGCGATGCCCGGACTTGCTGATGCATTGCTCGGCAATGACCCGCGCGAACTTCACAGGATCGAACGGATCATGGATGCGGCAATCGCAGGTCACTCCTATGCCAAAAGTGCCGTCGACATGGCCTGCTGGGACATCCATGGGAAAAGTGCCGGAATGCCTGTCTACATGCTGTTGGGGGGCAAATTGTGCGACGGCGCGCCGCTCTATCGTTGTGTGATGGAACAGGAGCACGACAAGATACGGGCCGAAATGGAACAGTACAGGGCAGCCGGCTACAAATACTTCAAACTCAGGGTCGGGATTGAACCGGAGCGCGATATTGCGCTTATCCGCTTTGCGGCGGGGGTCGCCCAACCCGGCGAGGTTGTTTATGCTGACGCCAATTGCCGGTGGACATTGCACGATGCATTGAAAGTGGTCAGAGCCGTCGATGACCTTGATGTCATGATAGAACAACCCTGCCTCACCTACGAAGAGTGTTTGCATGTGCGTGCGCGCACGAACCTGTCGATGAAGCTCGACGAGTTGGTGACCGATCAGTCGATGGCGGAACGATTGACGCAAGACATGATAGCCGACGTCGCCTGTGTGAAGATGGCGCGCATCGGCGGGCTGACAAAGGCACGCAGAATTCGCGATTACCTCGTCGATCACGGGATCAAAGTTGTCACTGAATGCATGATGGGCGGCGAAATCGTATCAGCCGCTGTGTCACATTTTGCCGCCTCCACCCCTGCGGAACTCCTGTTCAACACGACCGATTTGCATGCGTACAATACAAGATCGACCGGCACACCAGCGCCGCCAACATCAGATGGACGGCTGTATTGCCACAACGCGCCCGGGCTTGGCGTCGCACCCGACTTTGAGAGCCTTGGCGATCCAGTGGCTGTTTTTGAATGACAAAGTCATTCGCTGCCATTGTTGGCAAAGCAAAGGATGCTCTGGCGGGTCTAAAACTGGCGTCTGATCGAGATTGAAGGGTCGCTTTGTGGGAAAAGTGATCATCTTGGGGATCTAACAGACATCCAAATTGAGTGTTTTGACATCCCTCAAATACGGCAGTCGGCTTTGGGCCGCCGCCACCGTTCTGGGCTCTATCACCGCATAAATGAGCTCTGGTGCGTTGCCTGCGCGCACGAGCTCTTTTCCGTCCGGTGAGGCGATAAAGCTTTGTCCCAAAAAGCGCATCCCGTTCTCGGTGCCCGCGCTGTTGGCATAGGCCAGAAAGACGCCATTTTCATACGATCGGGTGGGGATCATCGTCTGGGAAACCCAACCCCATTGATCCCCAAGGGCCGTGGGCACCAGGATCAATTCAGCACCCATCGCAGCAACGTGGCGGGCGGTTTCCGCAAACTCTGCATCATAGCAGATCAGCGTCGCGATCCGCAGACCGCCCAAGGTAAACAACCTGCACCCCTGACCACTCTTGAAATGGTCTGCTTCAAACCCCGGAGGAATAGCAAGCTTGCGATGCCCGCCCAAAAGCACCCCGTCCGCTCCGAAACACTGTGCGGCGTTATAGATGTCCGCACCATCCGCTTCGGCAAAGCCGTAGTGGATCGCCAGCCCATGCTCCCTGGCAAGTGCGGCAACGGTTTGCGCGGTTGGCCCGTCCGCAGGTTCTGCGCGCGCTGCTATCTGGTCGCCAATGTTGTACCCCGTTGCAAAAAGCTCTGGCAGCAGCAGCAGATCGGTTTTCCTGGCCGCGACCTCTGGCAATATGCCGCGCAGCCAATCCAGCCGGATCTGGGGCGTGGCAAGTTCTGCGGGCGATTGCCCGACAGCAAGGCGGAAAGCTTCGCGCACCGCTATGCCTCGGTGACCAGCAATTCGCGCGGATAATCGGTGATATATTCAAACCCCGTGTCGGTCACGACGATCGAGTCGCCAATCCGCCCCGCCGTCACCCCATCAATCGAGATACCGCCATCGACAGCGAAGGTCATGCCAGCCTCAAGCACTGTCATATCACCTGCCTTGAGTTCTGGCGCCTCTAGATAGGCAACACCAATGGAACGGCCCGTGCGATAGCCGGTCGCATATCCGCGTTCGTCATAGATGGCATTCGCGGCGGCGGCGACGTCTTGCGCGATAACCCCGGGCCGGATCGCAGCAATTGCCGCTTGCTGCGCTGCAATCGCGGCTTCCTGGACGCGGGCGGCATCTTCCTTGACCTCACCCACATGGAACATGCGGTCGAAACCCAATTTGTATTGCTTGAACTGTGCCATGTTGCAAAAACAGAAATAGACTGGATCGGCCAATTCATAACGTTTGACCGAGGCGCGGCGGTGGACCATGGACGTGTCCTTGCCGCTTTGCATGACCTGCAAGTTGTGGATCATGGGTGAAACGAAACGGTCCCACCCCTTATCTGTCAGAAAGGTCGCCGCCTTGCGCGAACCGGCCTCGATCACCGCCAGTGCGCTTTCATATTCCGGCACACCAACCTTTAGGCTGCCATGTGCCGCGGACATCATCGCGCCTGCGATCTGACCGGCCTCTTTCATCACTTCGATCTCGAAAGGTGATTTGATCATCCGCAATGCGCCCAGCACCGGAGAGATGTCCTTGATCGGCACATTGCCATAGGTATCGTCCAGGTGGTTGCGGACGATGGCGGGAATGGTGTTTCGCTCGACCCAAATCTCGGACGGCCTGTCACCCAACGCACCGGCAAGAGCAGCCCCCCATGTGCGGTCTCCGAAATCCTCCCAGACGCGCACGTCCTCGATCCACGTCATTTCGGCAACCATTTCGGATTCCATCAGGGGTGTGATGACAATCGGCGCGTCCTGCGCCTTAACCACGACCATCGAAGGTCTGCCAAACTCAATCCCGAGATATCCCCAAAATCCCGCCAGATATGCCATCGAGCTTTCGTCGGTAAAGACCGCACAATAGATCCCTTCTTCCTTCATACGGCGTTGCAGGGAAAGGGTGCGTCTCTTGGCTTCTTCAAGCATGGTGAGATCCTGAAACGAAGGAAATTGGCTGCGCTTCAAAACGCTATGCCGACAGTTGTGAACCTGTCAATTCATATCCGGTCATGCAGCTTTCCGGAGAGGATGGACGTCAGCTTTGGGCCCGGGTGCCGGATGACACCGCGCGCTCGCTTCACCTTTTCGCAAACCCCTGCGCCGTAACCTCTCCTTTGGATATCCAGCCTTCCGGGGCACTTCGACGCCCCGACCAAGATCAGGTTTTGCTCAGGTCCCCAGACCGTCCTTACCGGACGCAGGGCCAGCAATTGCTCCGATAGCACGCAGATCGCGGCTGTCGGTTTCAAAAACCGTGTGAGGCGGGCCCGCCCCTTCTTGATCGCAGTGACAGGTGTGGACGGATGCAGCCGGGTTGCCCATAGCGGGCCGCCGGGCCGTTTGTGCTGCCATGCATCCCGACCCTTGCTCGCGCCCGTTTTCCTAGGGGTGCTTTTTCGGCCTGTTACACATATAGTTCACATCAGATCGCGACTGACGGAGTTAGCCACATGGCACGCATAAGCGAACTTCACTATTCGAACGCATATTCTGCCACCACCGGTGAAGCGGAATTTCTGGAAGTCGCGTTGGGCGCAAACGAAGATCCGGCTGATTTCACAGTTGGTTTTTATCAGGCGGACGGGTCCTTTGGGATCGACATCAATCTGCAAGATGGCCTTGACGATGGGCTGATCACGGAAGTCATCGATCCCGACAACGGCGAAAAAGTCTATGTGATTTCGGCAGACAACTATCCGATCCTTCTGACGGACCCCGATGGCGGCGGCCCGACAAATTACGAAGCCTATGCGCTGACCAATGTGGCCACCAATACGCTGATCGATTTCTATGATATCGGCGGCGGGACGCAGAACATCGTGGCCGTCGACGGTGCTGCCGCTGCGACAGGGCCCGCGGGTTCCGTCGTCTCGGTCAATATCCCCACCCCGACCGGGCCCAACTCCATTCGTGCGTCGATCCAGTTCAATCAGCCAAACCCCGATACCCCCGTCTTTGCCGACCTTTCGCCCGGCGATACCGGGCTGGCCTGCTTTGTTTCCGGGACAGAGCTGATGACGCCATCCGGGCCCGTCGCGATCGAACACATTGCCCCCGGCGACCTTGTTCTGACCCGTGACAATGGTTCGCAGCCGGTGCGCTGGGCCGCCTCCCAGACGGTTTCAGGCGGCGGCCGCCTGGCCCCAATCGTCATCTCTGCGGGTCGTTATGGTGCAAGAAAAGATGTGCTGGTCTCGCCGCAACACCGGGTCCTTGTCACCGGATGGCAGGCCGAGCTGCTGTTTGGAGAAGCGGAAGTTCTGGTTCCCGCCAAAGCCTTGATCGACGATCAATGGGTGCGGCGTGTACCGCGTGGGAAAGTGACCTACCATCACCTGTTGTTTGCCACCCACCAGATCGTCGAAAGCCACGGCTTTTGGAGCGAAAGCTACTATCCCGTGGCCCACAAGCAGGCAGGGTGGGTCCGTGACACGCAGGATGAATTGACAAAGATTTTCCCGCAACTGGGGCTCGATGATCTGGGTCCATTGGCCCGGACCTCTGTACCTTTGCAATTGGCGCGCCTGCTGCGGCACAGCTGAACCCCACGCATTGGCACTATGCTGGGTCTGACGACACCCATTGATCCCTGTGCGCCTACACCCCGGTCTGCGGGGCAAAGCGCATCATCGGGGCGATCAGTTTTCTTTCGTCCTGCGTGTGGACCCGGGCATAGACCCATTTGCTCAAAAGCGGCAGCGGGATCAAAGGCGACTTCCCCATGCCGTCAATTATGACAAGGTGCGGTTCGGGCCGCGACGCGACAACAACATTTTGCAGGCCTATGTCTTTCCACTCCAACCCGAGTTTGAAGAGATCGCCAAACAGAGAGTGGGCGTCGCGCAAAAGCATGTCGAACATCACCTGATCGTCGTTCAGGGTCTCAAGGACGGAACTGAGTGTGGGCGCGAGCCTTCCGTCCTGGCCAGCAATCTTTTCCACGACGATTGCTGGTCCAAGAGATGTATCCATAAATCCGAAATTCTGCGGCATCCGGTCAAAATGGTGACCTTGTTGCGCAATGGCGGTCAGATACTCTGTCAATTCAAGATGCCACAGCCGGAAACTGCGCAACCGGCGCGAAGCCGGACGGCGAAACCGATGTGATTTTTTGCTGTGCTGGCGGACCTTGATCAGCCGGTTTTCGTCGTTCGGGTGCTGGAACACAAGCTGCTGCTTGCCCTTTGCGATGGGCTGCACATCTCCAAGATCAATGATGCCGTTCTGCATGCAGTTTCGCTATCGTTCGGATACGCAGAGACATTCAGCCGCGTATCAGGGAAGTCCGGTCTGAGGTTGCCCGCAACCCCGCGCATTTATGCATTCCCGCGTGGCGCTTGCAACCAATCATCCATTTCGCTAGCACCGCGGGTAAAGTTGCAAGAGGCGCCCGATGGACGATCTGAAATCCAAATACCTATCCTTGATAGTCGATGCCGCCGATGAGGCCGCGATTGAGGACCTGCGCGTGCAGGCCGTCGGCAAGAAAGGCGAGATCAGTCTGGCAATGCGCGCGCTGGGCAAGATGACACCTCAGGAGCGGCAGGTCGCTGGCCCCGCGCTCAACGCGCTGAAGGATGAGATCAACTCTGCCCTTGCCGCCAAGAAGATGGCGCTGGCCGATGCCGCCCTTGATGCGCGGCTCAGAGACGAATGGCTCGACGTCACTCTGCCATCGCGCGCCCGCGCCCAAGGCACCGTCCACCCGATCAGTCAGGTGACCGAGGAGGTCACCGCCATTTTCGCCGATATGGGTTTCCGCGTTGCCGAAGGCCCGCAGATCGAAAGCGACTGGTACAATTTCGACGCGCTCAACATTCCCGGCCACCACCCCGCGCGGGCCGAGATGGACACATTTTATACCCACCGCGCGGCAGGCGATAACCGCCCGCCCCATGTGCTGCGTACCCACACATCGCCTGTGCAAATCCGCTCGATGGAAGCGACGGGCGCGCCGACCCGTATCATCTGCCCCGGTCGCGTGTACCGCGCCGATTATGACCAGACGCACACCCCGATGTTCCACCAGGTCGAAGGCCTCGCCATCGACAAGGACATCTCTATGGCGAACCTGAAATGGGTGCTGGAAGAATTTGTGAAAAGCTACTTCGAGGTCGATCACGTCGACATCCGCTTCCGCGCCTCCCACTTCCCCTTCACCGAACCCTCGGCTGAGGTCGATATCCGCTGTTCATGGGAAGGCGGCACGCTGAAAGTGGGCGAGGGCGACGATTGGCTGGAAATTCTCGGCTCTGGCATGGTGCACCCCAAGGTGTTGCAAGCGAGCGGGATTGATCCTGCGGAATGGCAAGGCTTTGCCTTTGGTTTAGGCATCGACCGGATCGCGATGCTGAAATACGGCATCCCCGATCTGCGCGCGTTCTTTGACAGCGATCTGCGCTGGCTGCGGCACTATGGGTTTGCAGCACTGGATCAGCCGACGCTGCATGGTGGGTTGAGTAGGTGAGTTCATCAGCTCGAAAGTTGAAGTATGATCAAGCAAAGCTGATCAAGCTGCTTCGGTTTTTAGAGGACGGAAGGACTTCCCATTCTCGGCAGGCTTCTTTGAATGATGTGGCTGCCGCTGGAACCGCTAAGTTTCCGCTACCAGTCGCTGAGAGAGAATTCTACTTAGATTGGGCTAGAGATGAGGGTTTGCTTGATACCGACAATGGGTATTTCCACTCACAAGATGACCAAGGAACTGATGAGGGCTTTGCAATAGGCTACGAGTTGACCAACGAAGGACATAAATTCCTGTATGCTCATCGAGAGGCAGTCTTTTACAAGCGTTGGGCAAAGCAGGTTGTGGATAACGTGCCAACCATTGTCGTCGCCGTTTGTACGGCTCTGATTATTTCTTGGGCCACGGACTGGTTCGGTCCTACGCCATAAAACAGGCTTCCGTGCCAAAGTTTATACTTACGCCATTAGACAAGCTCCTGCCCGGCCTCGCCGGGCAGCGCCCGGACCTCCCCCATGGGGAGGGCGCTTTTGCAACGCTGCAACAAACACGACCCCCACCAATGAAGCGGGCGCTCCACAAATCATACATCTCGGCGCGCCCGCCCCGAGGTCCGGGCGCTGCCCTAACGTTCCGCTCCAAATCACTGTAGGGTGGGTGAAACCCACGCGCGCAAAGGCCCTCAAATGACCAGTGACACCGAAGACCTGCAAGACACATACCCCGGCGCAGGCACGTTCAAGTTTGGCGATAGCGCCCAACTCTGCCAGCACCTCATCGCACTCGTCCGCCAAGGCCGTAAGACCGCCACCTGTGCCGCCCTTTCGGACTTCGACGGCGAGCCTGAGGCGATGCCGGTCGTGGGCCGCTGCGATATCGCGGCGAATTGGGATGGTACGCCCGCATTGGTCATCCGTACCACCAAAGTGACAGAAATCCGCTATTGCGATGTGACCGAGGAAATGGCGCTGGCCGAGGGCGAGAACGACAGCCTTTTGGGTTGGCGCAAGGACCATAAAGCCTATTTCAAACGCAACGGTGGGTTCCATCCCGAAATGATGCTGGTGTTTGAACATTTCGAACTGGTCGAGGATCTGGCCGGGCGTGAACTCTAGGCCACCCAAGTGCGGCTCTCACCCTCTTTCCCCTCTGCCGCTAATCCGCTAAGCCCTCTACAACGTTTTTAACCCGCAGGACGGACCCATGAAATTCACGCTTTCCTGGCTGAAACAACACCTCGACACCGACGCCTCTGTTGCCGACATCGCCTATGCGTTGACCGACCTCGGGCTTGAAGTCGAGAGCATCGAAAACCCGATCGCGCGGCTGGCTGATTTCACCATCGGTAAGGTGGTGAGCGCCGAAAAACACCCCGATGCGGACAAGCTGCAAGTCTGTCAGGTCGATACCGTGGATGGCCGGACGCAGATCATCTGCGGCGCACCCAATGCCCGCGCCGGTATCACCGTGGTGATCGCCAGCCCCGGCACCTATGTTCCCGGCATTGATACCACCATCGGCGTCGGCAAGATCCGCGGCATCGAAAGCCACGGCATGATGTGTTCGGAACGCGAGATGGAACTGTCGGAAGAACATGACGGCATTATCGAGCTGCCTTCAGGCGAAGTGGGCGACCGTTTCACCGACTGGCTGGCCGCGCACAAGCCCGACAAGGTTGATCCGGTGATCGAGATTGCCATCACCCCCAACCGCCCTGATGCCCTGGGTGTGCGTGGCGTGGCGCGTGACCTCGCAGCGCGCGGTCTGGGCAAGCTGAAACCCTGCGCGGTTGATCCGGTTCCCGCCGCTTTCAAGGCGGAGCTGCGCGTGTCCATCGACAGTGATACGCTGGACGGCTGCCCTGTGTTTTGTGGTCGCCTGATCAAGGGCGTGAAGAACGGCCCCAGCCCCGACTGGCTCCAGACCCAGTTGCGCGCCATCGGTCTGCGCCCGATCAGCTTTCTGGTGGATGTGACCAATTGGTTCACCTATGACCTCAACCGCCCGCTGCACGTCTTTGACGCCGACAAGGTGCAGGGCAACCTGCGGGTGCATCGTGCCGCCGGAGGCGAAAGCCTCGTGGCCTTGGACGACAAGGAATACACGTTGCAAGCGGGCCAGATGGTGATTTCCGATGACAGCGGCCCGGAGAGCATCGCCGGTGTCATGGGCGGGGCCGAAACGGGCTGCACCGCAGAGACCGTGAACGTCTTTGTCGAAAGCGCATATTGGGACCCGATCCAGATCGCCTATACCGGGCGTGCGCTGAAAATCAATTCCGACGCACGTTATCGGTTCGAGCGTGGCGTGGACCCGGCGTTCACGCCTGAGGGTCTGGAACATGCGGTGCGCCTGATCGTCGATCACGCAGGCGGTGAGGCGTCTGAGCTTATTCAAGCTGGTGAAGTCCCCGACACATCCCGCGCCTATGAACTGGATGCCAAACGGGTCATCTCGCTGGTCGGCATGGAGATCCCCGAGGCGACACAGCGCGAAACGCTGACTGCGCTTGGGTTCACCATGCAAGGCGATATGGCGCATGTCCCGTCATGGCGGCCAGACGTGCAGGGACAGGCCGATCTGGTGGAAGAAGTGGCGCGTATCGCCTCATTGACCAAGCTGGAAGGCAAGCCCTTGCCGCGGATCGACGCAGGCGTGCCCAAACCGATCCTGACCCCCGGCCAGCAGCGCCAGCAGGCCGCGCGCCGGACGGCGGCGGCGCTGGGGTACAATGAATGCGTGACCTACAGTTTTGTCGATGCCGAAGCGGCCAGGCTTTTTGGTGGCGGCGATGATGCGACCATGCTGGAAAACCCAATCAGTTCCGAAATGTCGCATATGCGGCCCAACCTGCTGGCCGGTCTGTTGCGTGCGGCAGCCCGCAATCAGGCGCGGGGGTTCATGGACATGGGGCTTTTCGAGGTCGGTGCCGGGTTTCACGGCGGTGAGCCGGGCGAGCAGCACATGCTGGTGACCGGCGTTTTGATAGGGCGGACTGGCCCGAAGGATGTGCATGGCACGTCGCGCCCCGTTGACCTCTATGATGCCAAGGCGGATGCCGAAGCGGTGCTGGCTGCCATTGGTGCGCCTGCCAAGGTGCAAATCCTGCGCGGGGCCGATGACTGGTGGCACCCGGGGCGCCATGGCAAGATCTGCCTTGGGCCGAAAAAAGTGTTGGCGGTCTTTGGCGAACTCCACCCCAGGGTTCTGCGCGAGATGGATATCAAAGGGCCAGCGGTGGCCTTTACGATCTGGCCGGACGAGGTGCCGCTGCCAAAGAAAAAATCGGCGACGCGCCCGGCTTTGACCGCGACCGATTTGCAGGCGGTGGAACGCGATTTTGCCTTTGTCGTCGATGCAGAAGTCGAAGCACTGGCGCTGGTCAACGCCGCCGCCGGTGCAGACAAGACCCTGATCGCCGAAGTCCGCGTCTTTGACGAATTCATCGGTGGGTCACTGGGCGCAGGCAAGAAATCGCTTGCTGTGACCGTTCGTTTGCAACCCACCGACAAGACGCTGAAGGATGCGGATATCGAAGCGGTCAGCGCCCTGATCGTAGAAAAAGTGGCCAAGGCGACAGGTGGCGCCTTGCGCGGATGATTGTGCGGCGCGCCACAGCTGATGATGTGGCCGCATTGACCGCGGTTTTGGAGGCAGCCTATGCACCGTTTCTCGGGCTTGGCCTGCCGCCTGTGACCGAAGGGATCGGGGACGACATTCGCGACAACAACGTCTGGGTGGCCGAGATTGCCGGCGCGGTTCGCGGTGGCATTGTTCTTGTTCTCAACAACCAGGCACATATCGCCAATCTTGCGGTGCATCCTGATGCTGGCGGGCACGGTATCGGCAAGGCGCTGATCGATCAGGCGATGGCGGCATCCGCTGCGGCGGGTCATGATATGATCCGGCTTGCGACCCATGCAAGGATGACGGCGACCCAAGGCTTTTACCGCAAGCTTGGCTGGCAAGAGATGGGCCGTGAGGACGATAAAGTCTACTTTCAAAGGCAATTGACGTGAAGGAGCCTTGCAATGACCCTAAGAATCTATCTTTCCGGTGAGATCCACACCGACTGGCGCGATCAGATTACCGCTGGTGCGGCGGGCCTCGATGTGGCCTTTGACGGCCCGGTCACCGATCACGATGCCTCGGACGATTGCGGTGTCGCGATCATGGGGGGCGAGGACAAGAAATTCTGGCACGACAACAAGGGTGCCAACCTCAACGCGATCCGCACGCGGCGCGGGATCGCGAACGCCGATATCGTCGTGGTGCGCTTTGGCGAGAAATACAAACAGTGGAATGCAGCCTTCGATGCGGGCTATGCCGCCGCTTTGGGCAAGTCACTGATCGTGATGCACGGGCCGGACCATCAGCACCCACTCAAAGAGGTGGACGCCGCAGCCCTTGCGGTAGTGGAAGAGCCGCAGCAAGTGGTGCAGATCTTGCGTTATGTCCTGAACGGAACCTTGCCGTAGGTCGCAGGCACCCGGACGCTCGCAAAGCCCGGTTGCTGCCAGCGCATATGGGCGCAAACCGGCCACGGGGAAAACTGGCGAACAAAAACCCGTGCCAGCATCGCGAAATATCGGTAACCATGTCGGCAGTTGCGTAGCGGGCGTCAGATCCGCGCGCGAAGCCAAGATATATGGGGACCATAAATGATAAACGAATTCAAGAATTTCATCGCCAAGGGCAATGTCATGGACATGGCTGTTGGTATCATCATCGGCGCGGCTTTTACCGCGATTGTGACATCTCTGGTGGGGGATCTGATCAATCCGATCATCGGTCTTGTGTCCGGTGGTGTCGATTTCACCAATAACTATGCCGTGCTGGCCGGTGAAGTCGCCGCGGGCGCATCACTTGAGGCCGCCCGTGAAGCGGGTGCTTCAATCTTTGCCTATGGCGCCTTCATCATGGCGATTATCAACTTCCTGATCATCGCGTTTGTGGTGTTCATGCTGGTGCGCTCGGTCAACAAGATCAAGGACGCCGCCGCGAAAGAGCAAGAGGCCGCACCAGAGGCGCCGAAGGGCCCGACAGCCGAAGAGTTGCTGGCCGAAATTCGCGATGCGCTGAAGGCAAAGGCCTGATCCATCCGCCGAGATGAAGGGGCTCGCTTTTTTCAAAGCGGGCCCTTTTTACGTGTGGCGGTTGAGGAATGTGGTGATCGCTTCGGTAACTTGGGCGGGGCTTTCCACGGGCGAGCTGTGACCGGTGTCGGGGATCTCAACCAGTTTTGATCCGGCAATCGCCTCTTGCAGCGCCTTGGCCATTGCGACGGGTGTGGGGATATCCTCTTGGCCGACAATAATCAGGGTCGGAGCTGGGTTTTCCAATGCGCGCAGTTCGTCCTGCACGCCCTCACGATCAAAGATTGCGCGTCCGAATTGCCGGATCGAGGTGCGGTCCAAGCCGCTGATATAGGACTTCCACTGATCGAATGCGGCGCGTCGCGCCGGGTCCTGGCGGAAGGTTTTTCCAAACAGGAGCGGCAGCACCTTCCCCAACAGAGGGCGAATGCCAACCAACCGCACAAGAAACAGCAGCAGGTTGTATTGTCTGAGGGTGGCCTTGCTTTCGGCAGTGGCGTCGGTGTCGATCAGGACCATCGTCCTGATCAGATCGGGGCGGCGCAGCATGAGCCGCATGGCCACATAGCCACCCGTAGACATGCCAGCGAAATGAACCGGGCCATCGCAAAGGGCCGCGATCAGCTTCTCAGCGTCATCGACCAGATCATTCATGACAAAAGGGTCTTGGCAGAGCCCGCTCTCGCCGTGTCCGCGATGGTCATAGGCGATGACACGGTGGGTGGCGCTCAGCGCCGCGATCTGGGCTGCAAACATCGCGTGGCTCATCAGATAGCCATGCGCGAAAACGAGGGTTTCAGGCCCCGACCCGGCGGTGACATAGTGGATGGATCGACCGTTGATCTGGATTTCGGGCATTAGGGGCGCGTCCCGTCTGTGGCTGACGGGACGCTACAGGCCGCAATGGCTTGCGGCAAGGTCTACTCTTTGAGCGCCAGTGACGGTGACAATACGTCGATCCCCAGTGCCTTGCCGACCGCGTAATAGGTCAGCTTGCCTGCGTGCACGTTCAACCCATTCAGCAGATGCGGATCATCCTCGCAGGCTTGCCGCCAGCCCTTGTCAGCCAGTGACAGCATGAAGGGCATGGTGGCGTTGCCAAGCGCGATAGTGGATGTCCGCGCGACAGCACCCGGCATATTGGCCACGCAGTAATGCATGATGCCGTCCACATCATAGATCGGGTCTTGGTGGGTGGTTGCCTTGGAAGTTTCAAAACAGCCGCCCTGATCAATCGCTACATCCACCAGCGCCGCACCGGGTTTCAATTCGGAGAGTTGCGCGCGCGTGATCAGTTTGGGCGCTGCCGCACCCGGGATCAGGACCGCGCCGATGATAAGATCCGCCTCGCGCGCCAGTTCGATCGTGTTGCCCGCACTGGCGTAGCCGTTCTTGAACTGCCCGCCGAACACATCGTCAAGGTAACGCAGGCGTGGCAGCGAGCGGTCGAGCACGGTGACATCCGCGCCCATGCCCGCCGCGATGCGGGCCGCATGTGTGCCGACAACACCGCCGCCGATAACCAGCACTCGCGCCGGGCCCACACCGGGGACGCCGCCCATCAAGACGCCACGCCCACCGTTGGCCTTTTGCAGGGTCCATGCGCCGACCTGCGGGGCCAGACGGCCCGCGACCTCGGACATCGGCGCCAGCAAGGGCAGGCCGCCACGGTCGTCGGTGACGGTCTCATAAGCGATGCAGGTGGCCCCGGAACCCATGAGGTCCCTGGTCTGATCGGGATCGGGGGCAAGATGCAGGTAGGTGAACAAAATCTGACCTTCGCGGAGCATCTTGCGCTCAACCGCCTGCGGCTCTTTCACTTTTACGATCATGTCGGCGGCGGCGAACACCTCTGCCGCCGTGCCGGCGATTGCGGCCCCTGCATCGGTGTAATCTGCGTCAGTAAAGCCCGCGCCCTCGCCTGCGCCGGACTGGACGGTCACCTGATGGCCGTGGCTGACGGCCTCGCGCGCGGCGTTGGGTGTCAGGCCAACGCGAAATTCCTGCGGTTTGATCTCTGTTGGGCATCCGATATGCATGACCCGTTCCTCCCTGTTTCTGGCCGGAGTATCCATCCGGTTGTTTGCAATAACACTGGGCTTTTTCTTGGATGTTTGCGGTAACTTTGGTAGAAGCTTGTGCAGAACGCCAATTTTGTCGAAGGAACGTGCGGGAAATGGAATTAGACAGTATTGATCGCCGAATCCTTGCGGTTTTGCAGAAGAAAGGCCGCATGTCGAATGCAGAGCTTTCGGAATTGGCGAACCTTTCCGCCTCGGCCTGTCACCGGCGGGTGCAGCGGTTGGAAAAAGAGGGGTTTATCCGGGACTATGTGGCACTGCTGGATCCGCGCAAAGTCGGGCGCCCGACCACCGTGTTTGTGGAGATCACCCTGAGCGGTCAGGCCGATGAGGTGCTGGAGGCCTTTGAGAAAGCGGTGGCGCGGGTGCCGGATGTTCTGGAATGTCATTTGATGGCGGGAACGGCGGATTACCTGCTGAAGGTCGTTGCCGGCGATACAGAGGATTTCGCCCGCATTCACCGCCGCTATCTGGCGACATTGCCCGGCGTCGCGCAGATGCAATCGTCGTTTGCATTGCGGACAGTGCGAAACACCACGGCGATGCCGGTCTAGCGGGTCTTGCGCCTCGTTCCGAGCAACACTGCCGGGCACTTGCCTGATCCGAGAGCCCGTGCAACGCTTGTGATGATAGCAACAGGGGGGCCGAGATGCAGCGCAAGATAGGTTTTATCGGGCTTGGTGTTATGGGTGTGCCGATGGCAGGGCGGCTGGCTGATGCGGGGCTGGAGCCCGTGGTCTGGGCGCGGCGCGCGGCGAGTGCGGATGCGCTGATCGACCGGGGCGCGAAACGGGCGGCATCTGTCGATGCACTTTTTGCGCAATGTGACCGGGTCGTGCTCATGCTGGCCGATGCCGCCGCGATGGATGCGGTCTTGGGCCGCGATACACCTGCTTTCAAGGACCGTATCAATGGCGTCACGCTCATCCACATGGGAACGACGCCGCCTGAATATTCTTTAGGTCTGGCGGCTGATGTTGCCGCAGCCGGCGGGCGCTATGTCGAGATGCCGGTGTCCGGCTCGACCGGCCCTGCCGAGACCGGTGATCTGGTCGCCATGTCGGCGGGGTCTGCTGAGGCGATTGCCGATGTTGCAGATATCGTGGCGCATATGTGTCGCGCGGTGGTCCCTTGTGGCGATGTGCCACAGGCGCTTCAGATGAAACTTGCGGTCAACACTTATCTTGCCGGGCTTGTGACCGGTCTGTTCGAAGCGTTCAATCTGGCGCAGACGGCCGGGCTTGATCTGACGACCTTTGCCAAAACCCTCGAAGCCGGACCGATGAATTGCGACCTGATGCGCATGAAGCTGCCGAAACTGCTGGCCGGTGATTTCGCGCCACAGGGCAGCGTCCGGCAGGCTAGCAACAACATGCAGATGATCGTCGATGAGGGCGCGCGGGTTGGGGCCGCGGTCCCTGCCGCACAGGTCATGCTGGCATTGGTTGAGGAAGCGGCCCGATCCGGTTGGGGTGATGAGGACATGATTGCGATGACGAAGGTTCTTGCCGGGCGCGGGGCGACCCCATAAAGGCGCGCCACCCCCTTTCCCTTGCCCCGCCTGCGCGGTAAAGGGGCGCATCGCAAACAAGGAGCCAGCCACATGGGCTATCGAATCGTCGTTGTCGGCGCCACTGGGAACGTGGGCCGCGAAATGCTGAATATCCTCGCTGAACGGGCCTTCCCCGTTGACGAGATTGCCGTTCTTGCCAGCCGTAAATCGTTGGGTACAGAGGTCAGCTTTGGCGAGAAAACCCTGAAAACGCAGGACCTTGATACCTTTGATTTCACCGGCTGGGATATGGCGCTCTTTGCTGTCGGTTCTGACGCGACCAAGACCTATGCGCCCAAGGCCGCAAAGGCCGGGTGTGTCGTGATCGATAACTCTTCGCTTTATCGCTATGACCCTGATGTGCCGCTGATCGTGCCTGAGGTGAATGCGCAGGCAGTCCACGGGTATTCAAAGAAGAACATCATCGCCAACCCGAATTGTTCAACGGCGCAGATGGTTGTGGCACTCAAGCCGCTGCATGACCGGGCGCGCATCAAGCGGGTTGTTGTCAGCACCTATCAGTCGGTTTCCGGTGCCGGAAAGGGCGGCATTGACGAACTGTGGGATCAGACCAAATCGATTTACAACCCCACCGACAATAAACCGCCCAGGCAGTTTACCAAGCAGATCGCCTTCAACGTGATCCCGCATATTGATGTGTTCATGGATAGCGGTGAGACCAAGGAAGAGTGGAAGATGGTCGCGGAAACCAAGAAGATCGTTGATCCGGCGATCAAGGTGACAGCAACTTGCGTGCGTGTGCCGGTATTCGTCGGCCACTCCGAGGCTGTGAACATCGAGTTCGAGGATTTCCTTGACGAGGATGAGGCACGCGACATTCTGCGCGAGGCCCCCGGTGTCATGGTGATCGATAAGCGCGAAGATGGCGGCTATGTCACCCCGGTGGAATGTGTGGGCGATTTTGCCACCTTCATCAGCCGGATCCGGCAGGACAGCACGATTGATAACGGGCTGAACCTGTGGTGCGTGTCTGACAACCTGCGCAAGGGGGCTGCGTTGAATGCGGTGCAGATTGCGGAATTGTTGGGGCGTGAGTGTTTGAAGAAGGGCTGAAAGTCCTGCATGTGTAATGCGAAAGGGCGCCCTGCGGGCGCCCTTTTTCGTCTTTTGGCCCGTCATCTTGGTTGCTCTGTCTTGCGATGGGCGGCCGCGCCGCAGTTTGATCCCGCAAGTCAGAAGATAGAACGCCATCTGGCGCCAGTTGCTTACGCGGGCATTGAGGCCTACGCTAGGATCGCAGTAGTTGTCCGACCCAAGGGGGCGCGCTCTTATGGCAGTTTTCGAGTTCGGCGTTTGGTCAACGTCCAACCTTCTGGGCGGTTCGCCGATTGGCACCAATCAGACCAATGGCAGTCAGCAGGTCGGCGATACATTCCAGATTGGCACGGAAAGTGCCCAGACAATCTCGATTGACGATCAGCAAGATGGCCTGTTTCAGGATGATCTGGATACGCTGCAGTTTCTGACAGAGCCTCTTTCGATCAATGGCTTTGATTATCCGGTCGGCACGCAGGTTCAGAACGAATTTATTCTGGTAACGGACGTTCCCGATCCCAATGGCGGTTTCGTCCAGATCATCGTCCTGCGTTTTGATCCGCCGGGAACACCCGGTGGCAGCGGTTTGTCGACCACGGCCTATACGCTGACCGGGTCCATTCCCGAGGGCACAACCTTTACGATCACCAGCCAGATTGCCAATGTGACAGGCACCGGTGCCCCGCCCTATCCAACCTTCGTTTGCTTTACCGCGGGCACAATGGTGCTGACCGACAAAGCAGAGGTCGCCATTGAAACGCTGGCTCCCGGTGATCTGGTCGCCACGCTGGATCATGGGCTGCAACCGGTCCGATGGGTTGGCGCCCGGACATTGGGCAAGACCGCTCTGGATGAAAACCCGAACCTGCGCCCGATCCGTATCAAGGCAGGTGCCCTGGGCGCGGGCAAGCCTGCGCGTGATCTGAAAGTGTCACAGCAGCACCGCATATTCGTAAGGTCCAAGATCGCCATGCGGATGTTTGACGCATGCGAAGTGCTGGTGCATGCCAAGCATCTCCTGGGCCTGACAGGCATTGAGATTGCGCAGGACGCCCCGTCGGTCACCTATGCCCATGTGATGTGCGACGACCATGAAATCATTCAGGCCAATGGCGCATTCGCCGAGACGCTTTACACCGGGACCGAGGCGATGAAAGCCATGTCTCCGGCGGCCCGCGCGGAAATCGCGCAGATCTTTGGCGAGGTTCCCTATCTGGAACGACCGCTGGCCCGCCCGACGCCAAAGGGCCGGTTGGCAAAGCGGATGGTCGCGCGCCACGTCAAGAATGCGAAGTGCTTGGTGGGCGAGATATAACTCCCCCTCCGAAGCGGTGCAGCTGGATGCGCGCCCGGATATGGGGTGACATTTTTTTGCCGACTGTCCCAAGGATCGCGCCCTGCCAGCCGTCAAACCCTGTATAATCACCCGTGACATATGCAGGAGACCATTCATGTTCCGCCTTTTTCTGACCACCAGCCTGATCGCGCTGGCCGCCCCATCATTCGCTGACATTTTCACCGCCGAAGCGCGGGTGGACACCGTGACGGTCTATCCCGGTCTGGCGACTGTGACGCGGCAGGTTACGCTGGACCTGCCTGCGGGCCAGCACGAGATCATCGTGCCGGGCATGCCGGAGGGTCTGTCCACTGACGGGTTGCGGCTGGCCGCCCCGGCTGGCGCGCAGGTGGGTGCGGTGAACCTTGCCTTTGATCGCCTGCCGGTGACACCGGATCAGAGCGCACCGGAGGTTGTTGCGGCCCGCGCCGAGGTGGAGCGTCTGGAGGGCGTCTTGCGAGACCGCGCGACAGAGATTGCCCGGATCAGGCTGCGTGTGCAGGCCGCCGAAGAGCAGATTGCCTTCTTGCAGAGCCTGTCGCAGGCGCGGGCCGGTGAGGCTTTGACCACCGTATCTGCGGCGGAAATACAAGCGCTGGCACAGATGGTCGGGGCAGAGGTTCTGGCGGTGCGTGAGGCTGCCTTTGCCGCAGAACAGGAGGCCAAGGCCGCAGAACTGGCCCGCAAGGATGATCTGGAAGCGTTGCAGGAGGCGCAGCAAGCCCTGACGGCCTTGTTGGCGCCCGAACAGGAAGGTGCGGTTTTGACGTTTACCCTGGCTGTGGCAGAGGCTGGCGAGGTGACGGTCGACGTCAGCTCGGTCGAAGGGTTTGCCAATTGGTCACCGGTCTATGACATGCGCCTGACAACCGGGGATGCCGCGGCGCTGGATGTTGATCGGGCTGTCGTCATCAGCCAGCAAACCGGACAGGACTGGACCGACGTGCAGTTGGTTCTGTCGACCGCCCGTCCGGGCGAGCAAACCGGGCCAAGTGGAGTCTGGGCGCCCTTGCGCCGGATCATTCCCGAGGAAGATCTGGAGCGCGAGCGGGGCGTCGTGATGCTGTCGGATCAAACTGAGAGCTTTTCCCGCGCGGCTGTCAGCGGATTGGCCGAAGAGGTGGCGCAGGCACCGATGGCAGTGACGGCGCAGGCCGACTTCAGCGGCGCGACGGTGACTTACGTTTATCCGGGCCGGGTTGATATCCGCAACGATGTCGAGGATTTGCGCCTGCCGCTGGATACCCTCAAATTCGAGGCGGATGTCTGGGCCGAGGCGGTGCCAAGCCGCGATCAGATCGCCTATCGCATGGCCGCGTTTACCAATGACACAGGCGAGGTGATGTTGCCGGGGCGGGCGCTGATCTTTGCCGATGATACGATGATCGGGTTCAGTCAGTTGCCGTTGCTGGCGGCGGGTGCCGATACCGAGATGGGCTTTGGCCCGCTTGATGGTCTGCGTCTGACCCGGGCGACCCCTCGAAAATCCGAGGGTGACGTGGGCGTGTTCGTCAGCTCAAATCAGTTGACTGAGCAGGCGATCATGACAATCGAAAACCTGACCGGGCAGGATTGGGACGTAAAGCTGCGTGATGCGATCCCCTATTCCGAACAGGATGATCTGGAAGTTGCATTCACCGCCAGCCCGCCGGTCACCCGGCGTGACCCGGATGGCCTGCGAGGGATATTGGAGTGGGATCTGGGATTGGCCGCAGGTGATCGCCGAGAGGTGACGCTGGAGTATACGCTGACCTGGCCGCGCGAATATGTGTTGCGGTAAGCTGGCCTGTTCCAGCTTGCGCGCTGGCAAAAATCCAGCAAAGGGCCCCGAAGGGGGCCCTTGATCGGTCACATATTGGGATAGTTCGGCCCGTCACCGCCTTGTGGCACGGTCCAGGTGATATTCTGGCTGGGGTCCTTGATATCGCAGGTTTTGCAATGCACGCAGTTCTGGAAGTTGATCTGGAACGTTGTGTCCTCACCGGTCCCGACGAATTCATAGACCCCGGCCGGGCAATAGCGGGCCGATGGTCCTGCGTAGGTCGGCAGGTTGATCCCGACCGGCACGGATGGGTCTGTCAGTTGCAGGTGGGCAGGCTGGCTTTCCTCGTGGTTGGTAAAGCTGAAAGAGACGTTGGTCAGTCGGTCGAACGACAGCGTGCCATCAGGCTTGGGATAGGTGATTTCCTTGTGCTTGCTGGCCGCTTCGGTTGCGTCAGCGTCGGATTTGCCATGCCGCATCGTGCCCAAAAGCCCGAGCCCCAACGTGTTCAGCCACATATCCAGGCCGCCTATGCCAAGCGAGGCGAGCAGGCCGTATTTTGACCACAGGGGTTTGACATTGCGCACCTTTTTGAGGTCTTTGCCGATCTCGCCTTGGCGCACCGCACCATCATAGCCGTCCAGCACGTCGCCGCCGCGCCCGGCCTTGATCGCATCAACCGCCGCTTCAGCCGCCGCGATGCCAGAGAGCATGGCGTTGTGATTGCCCTTGATCCGGGGCACGTTGACCATGCCCGCCGCACAGCCCAAGAGCGCACCACCGGGGAATGCAAGCTCGGGCATGGATTGGTAACCGCCCTCGGAAATGGCGCGCGCACCGTAAGCGACGCGCTTGCCGCCTTTGAGCAATTCGGCCACCTGTGGGTGGTGCTTGAACCGCTGGAATTCCATGTAGGGGAAAAGATGCGGGTTCTTGTAGTTCAGGTGGACCACGAAACCGATATAAATCTGATTGTTTTCAAGGTGGTAGATGAAAGACCCGCCGCCTGCGTTGCCCTCCAATGGCCAGCCCATCGTGTGGGTCACGGTGCCTTCGCTGTGCTTTTCGGGGTCGATTTCCCAGATTTCCTTCATCCCGAGGCCGTATTTCTGCACGTCGGAATTGGCCGCGAGATCGTATTTCGCAATCACCTGTTTGGACAGCGACCCGCGCACACCTTCGCCGAGGAAAACGTATTTGCCGTGCAACTCCATGCCGGGTTCGTAGGATGGGCCGGGGGTGCCGTCGGGGTTCTTGCCGAATTCACCGGCGACAACACCTTTGACGTCTCCGTTTTCACCATAGACAAGCTCGGAACAGGCCATGCCGGGGAAAATCTCGACACCCATTTCTTCGGCCTGTTCGGCCATCCAGCGGCAGACGTTGCCCATCGAGACGATGTAGTTGCCATGGTTGTTCATCAGCGGGGGCATCAGGAAATTGGGGATGCGGATATGGCCCGCTTCGCCCAGCATGTAGAAATTGTCTTTCTTCACCGGCACGTTCAGCGGCGCGCCCTTTTCCTTCCAATCGGGGATCAACCTGTCCAGACCAACCGGATCAAGAACCGCGCCCGACAGGATATGCGCGCCAACTTCGGACCCTTTTTCGAGGATCACGACATTCAGATCAGCGTCCAGTTGCTTGAGCCGGATCGCGGCAGACAGGCCCGCAGGCCCGGCACCCACGATCACCACGTCATATTCCATCGCTTCGCGTTCAATCTCGGCCATGTCACATCCTTTGATCTTTTGGGGCGCTGGCCCCCTTTCATTCGGTCGCCCCAAGCGTTACCTGAAGCGCGGTTATGGGGCAATCAAGACACGACGTCAAAATTGGCGCACGCGACATCAAAACGCGGCGAAGCCTTGACTCGGACGGCCGCTAATAGACTATGAACGTTCAGTTTATATTTTTTGCCCCGGGAGGGGAGCTTTGATGGACAAGATACCACTGACACGCGCTGGCTTTGACAAGCTGGATGCCGAACTCAAGCATCTGAAATCCGTGGAACGCCCGGCGATTATCCGTGCGATTTCCGAGGCGCGCGAGCATGGTGATCTGTCCGAGAATGCTGAATATCACTCTGCCAAGGAAAAGCAGTCCTTTATCGAAGGCCGCGTGAAAGAGCTTGAAGGTGTGATTTCGCTAGCCGATGTCATTGATCCGACCAAGCTGTCGGGCCCGATCAAGTTTGGCGCGACGGTCGAATTGGTTGATGAAGAGACTGACGAGAACAAGACTTATCAGATCGTGGGCGAATACGAGGCCGACATCGAAAGTGGGAAATTGAACATGAAGTCGCCTTTGTCACGGGCCTTGATCGGCAAGGACGAAGGTGACAGCGTGGAAGTGCGTACCCCCGGTGGTGTACGTGGCTATGAGATTTTAACGATTAAGTATCAGTAGGATAGGCGCAGGTTATGGCGCAGCAGCCCCAAAATGACAGGCCCCCAGTGGCCGACGAACATGCGCAAGGCGATGTCTTGGCATTCACCTTGGCTGTGCCATGGGTTCTGATCACCGGCACCATCTTTTGGTTGGCGTGGCCTGATCCTGAAATTGATGGCGGGTTTTCCGCGGTCCGGGTGCTTTTGGTTCTGATCGCCGTTTTTGCGCCTGCTGGTTTTATTTTTGCAGCGTTAGCCTCGGCGCTTGCAGTGAAAGAGTTGCGCCGGGAGCAGGTTTGGATGCGCGTAGAGCTTGGCCGGATCGCCGATCAGCAGGCCGCGCAGTCCGCGATGGTCCGGACCCATATAGCTCAGCTTGCCGCTTTGGCCGAGCCTGCCGCGGCGGCGCAGCCAGCTCAGCCCGCTCAGCCTGCACCGGCTGACCCGGTGCCACAAGACAGCCCGCCTGCACAACCGGTCGCACCTGAACCGCCGGTGTCGGGTTTTGCGTCCCGTCGTGAGGTGTCGCGGTTGATTGTGCCGCGCGCGGCCCCGCAGGCGCCCGCCGATCAGCCTGCATTGGCTTTGGAGACACCCAAGGAGACGGCCCCGCCCATCGCCACACCCGATCTGATCAAGGCGTTGAATTTCCCTGATGATGAAAACGATACCGAAGGTTTTGCCGCCCTGCGTCGTGCCCTGCGCGATCGGGGCGCGCGCAAACTGGTGCAGGCCAGTCAGGATGTGCTGACGCTGTTGTCGCAGGACGGCATCTATATGGATGATCTGCGACCCGAGCCCGCCGGTGCGGACCTGTGGCGCCGTTTTGCGTCCGGCGAACGGGGCAGAACCGTGGGCCGGCTTGGCGGGATCAAGGATCAGGCCTATCTGTCGGTGATCAGCAGGCGCACGCGCGAGGATGCGATTTTCCGCGATTCCGTGCATCATTTCCTGCGCCGTTTTGATCAGCTATTGGTGTCATTCGAAGAGACTGCGACCGACACGGACTTGCTGGCGCTTGGTGAAACCCGGACCGCGCGCGCCTTTATGCTGCTGGGCCGTGCCACCGGGATATTTGACTGAACCCCATGTGGGATATTTTTCTTCAGACCCTGCCTTTCTTCATGATCATCGCCCTGGGCTATGGCTCCGGTATCACGAAGTTCTTTTCAGAAGAGGCCACCGCCTATCTGACGAAATTCGTCTTTTATTTTGCCCTGTCGGCGATGCTGATCCGGTTTTCGGCGAATCTGGCGCTGGAGGAGATCCTCGATTGGCAGTTCGTCATAGCCTATCTGAGCGCATCCACCGTGGTTTATGTCGTCGCCACCATCGTCGCTTTGCGCCGCAAGGCACCTCTCACGGAAGCGGCGGTCGAGGCGCAATGCGCGGTGATCGGCAATGTGGGGTTTCTGGGCATTCCGATGCTTGTTCTGCTTTTGGGCGAAGGTGCGATTGGCCCGGTGATGATCGTGATCGCCGTTGATCTGATCGTCTTTGGCAGTCTGATCGTGATATTGATCACCGGATCGCGGGATGGCCGCATGTCGCCCCGCATCCTCTGGACGGTGGCGCTGGGTTTGATCAAGAACCCGATGATCGTTTCGATCTCACTGGGGTTGTTGCTTTCGGTCTACAGCGTGCCGATCCCTGCGCCGGTGAATGCGTTTCTGAGCCTGCTGGGGGCCGCGGCGACGCCCGGTGCGCTTTTTGCCATTGGTGCGTCGCTGGCCAGCAAATCCGCAGAGCGCATGGCGATTGCGGGCTGGTTGTCGTTCTGCAAGCTGGTGCTGCATCCGGCGGTTGTTGCGGTGTCGGCATTGTTTGTCTTTGACGTTGATCCCTTTGCCGCCGGCGTGATGATTGCGACGGCAGCCCTGCCTGTGGCGGGCAACGTGTACATCCTCGCCCAGCATTATGGCGTGGCCCCGATGCGGGCTTCGGCAGCGATCCTGGTTTCGACGGCGGCGAGCGTTATCACCTTGTCTGTGGTCATTGCGTGGGTGACAACATTCTGAACCTGCGCTAGCCCTTGGTGAAACGAAAAGGGTGTGCGCATGGAAATGATTTCGGAAAATCGCTGTTTTGGTGGCACGCAGGGGGTCTATACGCATCGCTCACCGGCCTGCGCGTGTGACATGACCTTTGCGGTGTTCCTTCCCGAAGAGGCAGCGCATGGCCCGGTCCCGGTTTTGTGGTTTCTGTCGGGTCTGACCTGCACGCATGAGAACGCGATGACCAAGGCAGGCGCGCAGGCCTGGGCGGCGGAACAGGGGATTGCTCTGGTCTATCCCGATACCTCGCCACGGGGTGCGGATGTGCCCGATGACGCGGCCTATGATCTGGGGCAGGGTGCGGGCTTCTATATTGATGCAACCGAAGCCCCCTGGGACCAGCATTTCAAGATGTGGACCTATGTGGCCGAGGAATTGCCGGCATTGCTCGCGGCGCATTTCCCGCTCGATATGTCCCGCCAGTCGATCACAGGGCATTCGATGGGGGGCCACGGCGCGCTGACGCTGGCGATGGCCTTGCCGGGGCGGTTTCGGTCGGTGTCGGCCTTTGCCCCGATCTGCCATCCCACCGCCAGCGATTGGGGCCGCAAACAATTTGCCGCCTATTGGGGGGATGAGGCGAACTGGGGGCCGCATGACGCGGTCTTGCTGATGCAGGGTGAGGGGTTTGATGGTCCGATCCTGATTGATACCGGAACCGATGATCAGTTTGGCGATTTGCTGGGGACGGAGCATTTTGCCCAAGCGATGGCGGCGCGGCGGCAGGAAGGGCAGATCCGGCTTCAGAAGGGGTACGATCATTCGTATTTCTTCATCGCGACCTTCATGGAGGATCACGTCGCCTTCCATGCCGAAGCCTTATACGCATGATCTATGTTGATGCCGATGCCTGCCCGGTGAAGGCCGAGGTGGAGCGTGTCGGCACCCGGCACAGGGTAAAGATATTTGTGGTCTCGAATGGCGGTATTCGCCCGTCACCCAACCCTTTTGTCGAGACAGTGGTGGTGCCCGATGGCCCTGATGTTGCCGATATGTGGATCGCGGATCGGGCGACCAAAGGTGATGTGGTGATAACGGGCGATATTCCCCTGGCGGCGCGCTGTATCGAGAACGGCGCGCTGGTGCTCAAGCATAATGGTGAGGCGCTGACACAGGCCAATATCGGCAATGTGCTGGCGACCCGTGATCTGATGGCGGATATGCGGGCGGCTGATCCGTTTCGGCAAGGCGGCGGCAAGCCGTTTTCCAAAGCGGACCGGGCACGGTTTCTGGATGCGCTGGAACGCAACCTGCGCGCGGCGGCAAAGCTGTGACGCAGATGGCGCCTGCCAGGCTGGGGGCGATTTGCGCAGCGGTAGCGGTTGTCTTTTTCTCGATCAATGATGTCGCGATCAAGTTTCTGAGCGGCGGTTATGCGTTGCATCAGGTGGTGCTGATCCGCTCGGTGATCGGGCTGCTGCTGATCGTTTTCGTGATTGCGCCGCTGACGTCCGGGTGGGCGGTCGCGCGCACCAGGAAGCTTAAAATGCACATGTTGCGCGGGCTCTGCGTGGTCTTTGCCAATATGACCTTTTTTCTGGGGCTGGCGGCGATGCCATTCGCCGATGCGGTGGCGATCTTTTTCATCAGCCCTCTGGTGATCACGCTTTTCTCGGTCCTGTTTCTGGGCGAGGTTGTCGGGCCCCGGCGCTGGGCGGCCATTGCGGTGGGGTTCCTCGGTGTCCTGGTCATGATGCGCCCGGGGACGCAGGCGTTTCAGGTTGCATCGCTATTGCCGCTGGCGGCGGCGGTTTGGTATGCGGGCATTCACATCATCACGCGCCGGATCGGTGGCACCGAAAGTGCCGCGACCATGGCGTTCTATATCCAGATCATGTTCATCATTGTGGGTGTGTTGTTTGGTCTGATCGTGGGCGATGGGCGCTTTGGCGATCTGACCGATCCATCGCTGGCCTTTCTGTTGCGCGCGTGGCGTTGGCCTGTGCCTGCCGACTATCCGATATTTGCGGTTATTGGCATCGGGATCGCCATCGCTGGCTATCTGATTTCGCAGGCCTACCGCGTGGCAGAGGCATCTTATGTGGCGCCGTTTGAGTATCTGGCGCTGCCGATGTCTGTGGTCTGGGGCATGATTGTTTTCGATGAGTTCCCCGGGGGTTGGGATTATTTCGGCATGGCGCTGATCCTTGGCGCGGGGCTGTTCACGGTCTGGCGCGAGGCGCAGGTAAAACCGGTTGCTTTACAGCGGCCCTTGCGGCGCTAGGCTGCGCATCACGTGAAGAAAGGAGTGGCCATGGCAAGTGTTCAGGCGGTTGTCTTTGATATTGGAAATGTGCTGATCGAATGGCAGCCGGAACGGTTTTATGACCGTGAGATTGGCGCAGAGCGCCGCAAGGCGATGTTTGCGGCGATTGATCTGCATGGGATCAATGATGAAGTTGATCGCGGCGGGAATTTTCGTGAAACGATCCATGCGGCGGCAGACGCAAACCGGGAATGGCGCGCCGAGGTATTGATGTGGCACGACCGCTGGATTGAGATGGCGGCCCCGGCGATTGATCACTCGGTTCGGTTGTTGCGTGCGCTGCGGCAGGCCGGGGTGCCGGTCTTTGCATTGACGAATTTCGGTATTCAGACCTTTGAGGTCGCGGCACCGGTCTATCCGTTTCTTGAGGAGTTCGACCGCCGCTATATCTCTGGTCATATGGGTGTGATCAAGCCAGAGGCGGAGATCTATGCGCGCGTCGAGGCGGACTGCGGTGTGCCGCCCGGTGGTTTGCTGTTTGCCGATGACCGGATTGACAACATCAATGTTGCGGCAGGGCGCGGTTGGCAGACGCATCTGTTTGATGGACCGCAGGGCTGGGCTGACCGGCTGGTGACAGAAGGATTGCTGAACAAGGAGACGGCGGCATGACGGTGATGATCCCATTTGAGGAAGGCCAGAAGAACCTGGATTGGCTGGCGTTGACAGGTGCTTTGGTGGCGGGCCATGCGGGGCCGAAGGCGGATGTGGCGGATGTGTTCTTGTACGAAGGCGAAAACACCTTGCTGAACCGGTCCGCGTGGATCGCGGGTCTGGGGTTGGCGGTGAAATGCGCCACGATCTTTCCGGGCAACAAGGATGCGGGCAAGCCGGCGATTGCGGGGGTGGTGAACCTTTTTTCAGGGCAGGACGGGACGCTGGAGGCGATCTTGGATTTCGCCCTGGTGACCAAGTGGAAAACAGCCGGAGACAGTTTGCTGGCCGCCCGGCGGTTGGCACGACCCGAGAGCAGGAACATCCTGATTGTCGGCGCAGGCACCGTGGGGCATTCGCTGCGCGAAGCCTATGGCGCGGCCTTTCCGGACGCGCAGTTCACGGTCTGGAACCGGTCCGCCGAAGGGGCCCGCGCGATGCAGGCGGTGTTCCCGGATGTCGCGATTGCCAATGATCTGGAACAGGCCGTGCGGGATGCCGATATTGTCACATCGGCCACAATGTCGACCACGCCGCTGATCAAGGGGGTGTGGCTGCAACCCGGCCAGCATATCGACCTGATCGGCGCCTATCGCCCGGATATGCGTGAGGTGGATGATGCGGCGCTGAACCGGGCCCGCGTTTTTGTGGATAGCCGCGCGACCACGGTCGGGCATATCGGTGAATTGAAGATCCCCATCGCCTCGGGTGCGTTTGATGCCAGTGACGTGGTGGCCGATTACGACCAGTTGGGTGACTTCAAACGCCATAAATCCGACGAGATTACCCTGTTTAAGAACGGAGGTGGCGCGCATCTGGACCTCATGACCTGCCGGTACATACTGGAAAGCTGGTCGCGCAGAGGCTAAGAGGCGCAGTGAGTTTGAGTGAGAGGCGAAATCTTGTTGGTGTGGTTTCTGGTTTTCCTGCTGGGTGCGGTCGGGTTGTATGCTGCGGTGTGGCCGTTTGTCATCGAACGCCGCCGCCCCGCGATTGGACCGACAGAGCGGCATGGCGCGAAGGGCGAGTTCATTCAGCTTTCACAGGGGGTGACACATTGCCGGTGGGTGGGCTCGGCGCGAGGACCTGTTGCGGTGGTTGTGCACGGTGTTACGACGCCGATGATATCAATGGAGGCCGTTGCCGAAGGGCTGGGGCAACTGGGCTATCGCGTATTGATGTACGACCTTTACGGGCGCGGCCTGTCTGACGCGCCAGCGGGCCGGCAGGATCGGGTGTTCTTCATGCGCCAGCTATCGGACCTGTGCGCCTACTACAGGCTGACCGAAGAGATCACGATTGCGGGCTATTCGATGGGCGGGGGGATCGCGACGGCATTCGCGACCGCGTTTCCTCATAGTGTAAAGCAGGTCATTCTCGTCGCAAGTTCGGGCGTCTGGACAACCGAGAGCCGCTTTTCGCGGTTTTGCAGGCGGGTGCCCTGGCTGGGCGATTGGGCGCATGCGCAATTCGCCCATGCCCTTTTGCTCAAATCAATTCCTGAACGCGGCGAAACGCCAGAGATCGAGCGGATCTTGCGGGTGCAGCGCGAAGAGCTCAACCGGCGTGGGTATCTGCCAGCGCTCTTGTCCAGCCGCCGCGGGATCCTGGCCGAGGACCAGGAGGACGATCACCGGAAACTCTGGCGACAGGGTATTCCGGTAGCGGCGATCTGGGCCGGACAGGACCGGATCATTCCGTTGCGCGCGGTGGGCCTGATAGGTCTTTGGAC
>Ga0316208_1000868_pt1 | contig 32480 bp, 31 predicted proteins | sample 3monopyrite_MG_FD_204944 | JGI IMG/M metagenome (GOLD analysis project Ga0316208, IMG submission 204944) | Microbial mat bacterial communities from mineral coupon in-situ incubated in ocean water Damariscotta River, Maine, United States -... | ecosystem: Environmental > Aquatic > Marine >...
GTTTATCTGTGGCTATTTTCGATGGCTTAATCTCATCAAATACACGCTATAGCCGGATGAATCGCAAAATAAGAGATGCCCGGTACGTGCTGATTCAATAAAAAAGGCTCATTGATAATGAACCAATGCAAATTCAACGAGAATCGTTAGACTTTGTCTTCCACTTGAAGAAACGCACGAACAATTTGTGTCAGTTGATCAATTTCCAACAGAAACGCATCGTGACCGAACGGGCTTTCCAATTCGCAAAAGCTGACATGCTTTTCATTGGAAATTAATGTTGAAACAAGTTCACGAGACTGCGCACTGGCGAAAAGCCAGTCGGTCGTGTAAGAAGCGATCAGGAAACGAGCAGAAGTTTTCTTCAATGCGGTTGCGAGTCCACCATAACGGGCCGCTAAATCGAAGTAATCCATTGCGCGCGTCAGGTACAAATAACTGTTGGCATCAAACCGCTCAACAAAACGATTCCCCTGATAATGCAAATAGCTTTCAATTTGAAATTCGGTTTCCTGCTGCAATTCAAAAGCAAATTCATCACTTTCATCCTGCAATTTCCTGCCAAATTTCATTTCAATGGATGATTCCGAAAGATACGTAATGTGCGCAATCATGCGAGCCAGTGCCAATCCATATTTGGGAACTTCGTCATTCTGATGATATTCCCCATCTTTGAAATTGGGGTCTGCGTAAATGGCTCTGCGTCCTACCGTGTTGAAGGCAATCCCCTGGGCAGATAACTGAGCCGCAGAAGCAAGAACAATTGCATTTTGAAGATCGTCTGGAGCCTGCGCGACCCATTCAAGAACTTGCATCCCGCCAAGCGAACCGCCAATAACTGCGGCCAGTTTTTTAATTCCCAGATGTGCCACCAGCTTGCGATGCACCTGTACCATGTCTTCGATGGTGATAAATGGAAAATTCAAACCGTAACGCTCGCCCGTTTGGGGAGAAATGCTTGTCGGTCCAGTTGTCCCGGTGCATCCCCCCAGAACATTGGCACAAATGACAAAATATTTATCGGTATCGATGCCGCGTCCCGGACCAATAAATTCATCCCACCAGCCAGCTTTGGCATCTTCCAGTGAATACTTCCCGGCTGCATGAGCATCGCCAGTAAGCGCATGGCAAACGAAAATCGTATTATCTTTTCCAGCCGAAAGCGTCCCGTAAGTTTCGAAAGCAACCTGAATTGGCCCCAGTTTTTCGCCACTGGCCAGAACAAGAGGCTGCGAAGTAGAGAATAATTCGATGGACTGCGCAACCACCAACCGTTCCGCATCGGTATTGCCGAAGCGGGTATTCGCTATTTCTAAATTACTCTCTGATTGATTAGCTGACACGCAGGAATTTTCAACTCATTAAAAAAGTACGCTGGGTCGTGACGTGACTCAGCTTAGGGACGTTCGAATAATAACTGTCGTATCCTAGATGTTCTATTTTCTTGGCTGAAAGCCATAAACAAAAGCATTGAATACGGCTTTCAGCCAAAAAGAGCAATCAAATAATTTTACCTGGGGCGTTGCCCCAGGCTATGGTGAAAGAGGCCTTTGGCAAAAAAACAGATGAAACCAGACAGTAATTATTCGAGCGATCCTTAGCATCGGAAAAACATTTACTACCCGCTTCACACTCTACCGCAATGACGTGGAATGATCAAACTTAACTTCTTGTCCGCGGTGAGCATCATCGACCTGCTTTCCATCATAGACAACTGCTCCGTTGCACCAGGTTTTTACGGGCCAGCCGGTAAGTGAAACGCCGTGCCACGGACTCCAGCCGGCTTTGGCTTGTTGGTTTTCATTCAGGACCGTTTTCTCCAGGTTCATATCCACCAGTACCAGATCAGCATCGTACCCTTCTTCGATTTTTCCTTTGTTGACAATTTTCCAGATATCCGCGGGAGCCTCGCACATACATTCAACCATTTTTTCAAGCGTTAACCGTCCCTGATTAACAGCATTGAGCATTAATGCGAGTGAATTTTCCACCGCCGGCAGTCCCGATGGTGACTGAGGATACGGCTGGTCCTTTTCTTCCAGAGTATGCGGAGCGTGATCAGTCGCGATCACTTGAATTTCTCCTCGCTGTAACGCCTGCCAAAGTCGCTCGTTATCTTCTTTGGTTTTGATCGAAGGATTCATTTGCACCAGAGAACCTAATCGCTGGTAATCATCAATATTAAAAAGGAGATGATGCGGACAGGCCTCTGCAGAAATGACCCGCTTGGCAGGATCACTGACCTGCTGTTGATACTCTCGAAGTAATTCACACTCCTGGGCAGTCGAAACATGCAGGACATGAAAGTGATGATTGTGCCGAACCGCCAGATCGATGGCTCGCTTTGTTGCAATAACTGCCGCTTCGTGGTTGCGAATTTTCGAATGATCCTCAATACATTTTCCACCATCCAATGCCGCGGCGTTGTTGCGAACGGTTTCTTCGTCTTCGCAGTGCGCACAAATTGGAAGGGTCGTTTCTGCAAAAATCCGTTCCAGTGCCTCCTGCTTATCAACAAGCAAGTTGCCGGTACTGGAACCGATGAAAATTTTAATTCCCGGCGTTCGCTTTGCCTGTTGAAGTTCTGCAACATTATCGGGAGTTGCCCCGATATAAAAACCGTAATTCACAATCGATTTACCTGAAGCCAGTTCCAGTTTCTTGTGTAACTGGTCGCAGGTAATTGTTGCAGGATTCGTATTGGGCATCTCCAGAAATGTCGTCACGCCCCCGGCTGCACAAGCACGCGAACCGGTATGCAAATCTTCTTTATGTGTCAATCCGGGATCACGGAAATGAACCTGATCATCAATCACGCCGGGCAGCAAATGCAGGCCTGTTGCATCAATGGTTTCCTGGGCCGTTGCGTGAACCGCGGGATCGAGAATGATTTTTCCCTGCGAAATCAAAACGTCAATCCGTTCTGCTCCCCCCGGTAATTGACAAATCGCATTTTTTATCAACGTACTTGCTGGCATGGGATATTATTTTCCTTTAGTAAAAAATACTGCACAATGGTTTCAGGTTTTAGAAATCAATCGTAGGGTGCGATGTAACAAACCAAATGAGACATGCCTGTTAAAGGTGCGTCGCGACGCACCCTACTTCCTGTTTTTAAAACAAACGGCCTGCTCATTTTACAGGCAAAATCTTTCGATGGCTCGTCGATATAAATCAACCCCCTGCTGAAGTTGATCAATATCGATCCATTCATCATCGGTGTGAGCCTGGGCGATGTCGCCTGGTCCGCAAATGACAAGGTTTTTCAGTTCGAGAAACATCGCTGCATCGGTTCCGTAAGAAACCGTATGAGATTTATCGTTGCCAGTCAGTTCCAGCATCTGTTGAATATGTGCAGCATTTTCATCCACAAAAACCGGCGGAGCCTGGCAGAGAATTTCAAAATCCAAACCGTATTTTTCAGCGGCTTCACTGGCTCGCTTCATTAAAACATCGGCCTGCTGGTCGGGCATCGGTCGAAAACTGACTGTGCAAACACTTTGTTCCGGTGTAATATTCACCGCTTGTGTGAAATCATTGATTCCAATGTTCCAACTAATTCCCGCCGGCGAAAACGCTTCGTGCTGCCAAGCGGGAGAAGATAAGGTTTCATCGTAAATCTGTTTCATTTCCTGTAAAAAAGGAATCATTTTCAAATTCGCGTTGATTCCTGCCAGCGTGCTTGAATGAGCAGCTCGCCCATGAGAAGTCGCCTTGAATGTGTAAATGCCCTTGTGAGCATGAATCACCTGTAACGATGTTGGTTCGCCAATTATTGTTAAGGGTTGCTGTTTGCATAGCTCGCGAAATATTTTGGAGTGCTGAGCAACTTGCGAGGCTCCCTGATAACCCGTTTCTTCATCAGCAGTACAGATGATCGAAAGAGGAAAACGGAGCTGGCTCAAATCGACTGATTCCATCGCGACCAGAAAACAGGCGAGCGAACCTTTCATATCGCAGCTTCCACGCCCAAACAGTTTTTGATCTGCCTGATGTAAGTCGAACGGTCCAGATGCCTCGAATGACCAGTCGGAAACTGGAACGACATCTGTATGCGCACAATAGGTCAAACCACCCTGCTTATTGCCTGGTCCTGCAGTAGCCAGCAGATTCACTTTTTCAACACCATTGCGATCCTGATAAACAGTCTGTTCAGGCTTTAGCCCCAATCGTTCGAGAAGATTGATCACATAACTGCTGATTGATTTGTTTTCAGTTGAGCTCACTGAAGGGAAGCGGACCAAATCGCTGAGAATCTCAATTATTCTTGCCGAAGGCACTTATCTCTCCTATTTTGTTATTTGTATTCATCGAAAGGCATCAAATCCGGAATAATCGTCACCTTTTTACATCAACCGTCCAATTTTGCGCAAGTCAATCGACCTGCATAACCGATACCACTGATAAAACTGATTCTATCATAAGGTTCTGCGCGCTCTGTGCATGCGAAATCGTATGAATTATGTGGAATTTATTCCAAAGTCCCCACGCGGCTGGTCTGTTTTACCAGCCGTAACCGAGCGGTCATTTTCTGACTATTGCGGATTTCGCACAGAAAGTGACTGTCAGTAATACAGAACTCACTTCAGAGTGGCATCTTACAGATGAATGAACAAATTCACTGCAGCCGGTTTAGGAATAACAGTGCGGGACATATTGTCTGCATGACTGGTGAGCAATTGCTTCTCAGCAGGCAGGATGACAATATGTTTTTGCGAACAAGAAAAAAAATACTCGTTGCATTTGGCTGCATCGTGTTCTTTTTTCAATTTAGTTATTCTGAACAGAGACTTAACGCGCAAGGTCCCCCGGGAGTTGTCCAGGCTTATCGTGAATATCCGGCGGGGTACGACCCGCGAGGACAAATTCAGCAAGTCCAACTTCCCCGACGCGCACAATATTACGAATATCTCCCCTCTCGCAGAGGATGGGGTGACCGTGTAGAATCTCCTTTGGATCGTTTTCTGAAACAGTCATTTCGGCAAACTTACGGTCGCGTTGAATACCTCAACTGGAGCTATTCCGATCCCGGGTCAGGATTCATCGGAAGTTCAGGGAAGAAGCTGGGCGATGGAGAAGGATTTAGTGGACCTGCTTTTATCGATGGTGCAAGATTAACCGCTGCTGGCGCAACCGCATTGCAAAATATTGCTTTGAAGAATGCAGCCGATGGAAAAGTGCTTATCCAAACCTGGGAAGCGAATCAAAGAGAACTGATTGACGCAAATGCTGATGGCATTTTTTATGATGTGATTGATGTCATTAACAACGCTACTGGTGCAGCAGGTGCGGATGGAATAAACGATGATGATAACGACCCTGATATCTTCCCGCGTCTGACCAACGCCGAGAAAGAACTGATGTTAACCGGGGCGGGGAATGCCCTGTTTACGACGGGGGAACTTCTCGGAACAACTGGCAGCGCCGGACCATCGCAGGTTGCAGTGCTTGCAGTGGGACAACTGGCTCCAATCAATGCTTTTCAGCTTGATAACAATAACGGTTTCCGCGGTGTATTTGGAGTTGATCTTACCTTTGGTGCAATGGAAACAGATTTCTTTGTCATGAACAAATCAAAAAGTTCATACCAGTTTGTGCCCATTCCTTCTGGGTTGATTGGTGTTCCCGGAGCAGGAGCAGGAGCAGGGGTAGACCCATTGGTTATTCCCGTGACAGTCAATGGAGCAATTGCCCCGGACGTGTTTGATGATGCTGGGAATCTCGTGACCGATTCCAACAACTACTACTTAATCTACAACGATTCTTATATTGTCAACTACGAAACAGAATCCTGGGGTGTCTCGCAAAGCATGTTCTGGACGTTACGTGAACGCCCCGACCGTTTCAGAGTCTCTTCATCTTTAGGGTTCCGTTATTTTGACTTCCGGGAACAAATGATTCAGCGTGGGTCATTCTCAAACGACCCAGCCGTTGCAGATTATTTCTATAATTCGGAACTGGGTAGCGATTTAGATTCGACTATCGATTCAGTCACCAAGAATCAAGTTTATGGACCTACCGCAGGGATCCGGGCACGCGTTGGTGACGAACAGTTTTCATTCGGTGTCGATACCAAAGTTATGCTTGGCCTGAATACCTACGATGCAAAGGTGTCGGTCGATGATCTGTTATTTGTTGGAGATGACAATTTCACCCAGGATAAAGGAACAGAATTTGCTCCCGGTTTTGAAATGGTCGCTGATGCCAAAGTGAAGGTGGCAGAACATGTCACGCTGACTGTCGGTTACAATTTCCTCTGGTTTGGCGATGTCACCCGCCCGGCAGATAACATTCAATACGACATTACTGCCGTACGTGTTGCTAACCCGCCACCATTGGGGGGACCAGATTACACGATCAACAATAATGTCATTCTCAACAAAAAGAAAACCAGTATCAGTCTCAGCGGGGTTTCTGTCGGACTGCTGTTCGACTGGTAACTCAACACCTTCTTACTGGACACCTTGTCGGAACATGAAACCATCGACCATCGTTAAAGTTTCCAATGGTTGGATACGCGGATCGGTTGCATAAGGAAAAGCATACACAATAACGCGACCGGTCTTCAGTTCTGCAATACTCAAGCCATTGGTAGAAGGCTGTTTACGCGAACTACGAGCTGAGATATTAAGCCTGGTAGAGGTGACAACAAAGCTCGGTTTTACATCTGGACTAAGATTAAAATCGGGCATGATGTTTCTGGCATAAGACTGAGTGAATTTTCCAGTTTGCGCATTCATTGCCGCTCCGAATAATCGCCCGGTCAGGAAGTCAAGAACGAACACGGCATCGCCTGTCCCGACTCCCGTATTGACAGTCACCACCGCAAATTTAGAACCGCCAGCATCACGGTCGGTATCTGCTAAGGCCACTTCACTTGGCCAGAAGTACGAAATCATCAGTCCGCCCAAAACACCACAAGTGAACCAGACCATGCTCGTATTTTTTACTGCTGTCATTTTAGTGCTCCTGCTATATGAAAGTTTTGATGGCATTGAGGCCCTGACTCCCGCGATAGACTCGCTCAGGTATCGTACCCTATAATAATTCATCTGACCAGTGTAAAATGTTCTGGAGCAAATCAATGAGGTTCTCAAATCAATTCTGCGTAGCCTTGAGAGCATTTTCCAGGCAAGATATCCTGCCTGCTGACCAGCCTGGAACATTTTACCAATCTACATTTTAACAATCTACAATGTAAACGATGTGTAACTATTCAATGCTTTTGTTTATGGCTTTGAGCCAATGGAACAAACATTGAAGATACGACAGTTATTATTCGAACACTCCTACCCCGGCGTAGCCGGAACCAAACAGGAGAGTAAGTGTTAGGAAAAAGTAGGTTAGGCTTTCCAGCCTGACAAATGTTGTATCCAACATAGTCACCTTTCGGTTTACCGGCGAACACCAAATCTCGAATCAAAAAGTTTCCGAGTTATTGCGTCAGGCTGGAAAGCCTAACCTACACAGCTTTCAATAATCTCCTACTATTTTTGCGCAGCATTTCATTGATAAGCCCCTAACCCGGAGTAGCCGGAACCAAATAAGTGTTACCCAGGGAACCACGAAAGAAACGAAAAACACGAAATGAAGAGACAAATATTCGTTTAACGGCAAGCCGAAGGCGACTGCGTCAACAGGTTTGCTTGATGGGAATGTGGCGAACCGCGAATAAACGTGAATTTTCGCGAATTATTTTTCAGTCACCGTATCTGTTTTTTTCTTTTCTTTGCGTCGCCGTGTTATTGCGTGAAACTCTTTTTTCTAAAATTATTCTCTTCTTTTTATTTTTCCTCAGTGTTTTCGGTGTCTGCGTGGTTCACTTCTTTCTTCTTTGTGTTAAAAATATCCTGCCATTTTTGCGCAGCATTTCATTGATAAGTCCCTAAGAATAAGATAAAAGTTTTTTATGTTACCACAATTAGCAATCGCAACTTCATCTTTGAAACTTCCTTTGCGATCCGCCCTCAAAACCGCCGCGATGCTGCAAGTGCAGGGGGTGCGAATTGATGCCCGACTCGAGTTGAAGCCTCGTGAACTGACAGAAACGGGCAAGCGAGATTTATCGAATCTGCTTAAAGAACTGAATTTGAAATTGGCTTCGGTTTCCTTTTCGGTCAGACGTTCTTTGTATGAACAGACAGATTTGGATGCCCGTGTTGCTGCAATTCGAGAAGCGATGGAACTGACAAGTAAGCTTTCGGTATCGCATCTGTGTGTAAAAATTGGAAAGATTCCTGAGGATCACAATTGCGTAGAGTTCCAGCGTTTACACGAAACGCTCAGCGATCTGGCTCGATACGGCAATCATATAGGCGTTGTTTTGACGGTCACTCCAATGGGAGAATCGCCTGAATGTCTGAAAGATTTTCTGGATAGTGTTCGCACAGGACCGCTCGCCATCGATTTCGATCCCGCGATCATGGCGTTAAATGAAATTAACCCAGCGGAAGCGATTCGATTATTGCACCAATATATTAAACAGTTTACCGCCAGAGACGCCGTGCGAGATTTTTCTGGAGGCGGGCAGGAAGTTCCACTTGGTCGTGGAGAAGTCATCTGGGACGAAACGCTGGCAACTTTGGCAGAAATCCCCTACAAAGGCTGGCTTGTTGTGCAACGCAACCACAGCGATCATCCGCGAGAAGAAATCGAACAAGGGTTGAAGTATTTGCAGAATGTCACCGGAGAACTCGGCTGGGGATGACGCTGGAATTTTTTGACTCACCTCTCAACAACTGAAACGTATTTATGGAACGACAATCTCTTGAGCCGTTGACGGTTTCTCAACTGACGCAGCAGGTTCGTGAACTGGTGGAATCGAATTTCGATCAGGTCGCTTGCCTGGGTGAAATTTCCAATTTGGTTCGCGCACGTTCCGGGCATGTTTATTTCACGTTGAAGGATGAAAACGCACAGATTTCTGCAGTGATGTGGAAAGCTCGCGCCCAACGATTGAAGTTTGAACTTCAAGATGGTTTGGAAGTTGTTCTTGTCGGACCGATTCAAATTTATCCGCCGCGTGGCAGTTACCAGCTTAGTGTTGAGCAAGCTTTCCCGCAGGGGCTCGGACCGCTCGAACTGGCGTTTCGGCAACTGCAGGAAAAACTGGCTGCGGAAGGTTTGTTCGATCCCGGCCGTAAACGCCCGCTGCCCCGCGTTCCGAAAAAAATTGCATTAGTAACCAGTGCAACCAGTGCCGCGGTTCGCGATATGTTGCAGGTATTAACAAGTCGTTGGCCGTTGACGCATCTTGTCGTTGTTCCTGTTCCCGTCCAGGGACCAACCGCTGCCCCGGCAATTGCAGAAGGTTTGAGGCAAGCTGCCAGAATTCCGGATGTTGATTTAATTATCACCGGCAGAGGCGGCGGCTCGCTGGAAGACCTTTGGTCATTCAATGAAGAAATTGTCGCCCGGTCCATCGCCGCTTCTCCAATTCCGATTATCAGTGCGGTCGGGCATGAAATTGATGTCAGTATTTCAGATCTGGTTGCAGACCGCAGAGCACTCACGCCAACCGAAGCGGCTCAGATGGCAGTGCCAGATATTGCAGAAGTTAAAGCGGAATTGTTTGATATTCATTCTCGTCTGCAAGGCAGTTTGCGATTTCTTTCCCAACAAGCCAGAAATCGTCTCGATGCGATTACCAATCGCAGAGTCTTTCAGCATCCGGTTGAACTATTGAACAAACCGCGTCGCCTGCTCGATGAACAGGAGCAGCGTCTGACCAGAACAATTCAATCACAATGTGAACGATCCCAGGAACAACTTCGAACTCTCGCCGCCCAGTTAGAGGCACTCAGTCCGTTAAAAGTACTGGCTCGTGGATACTCTCTCACCACCGATGCCGAATCAGGTGCCTTGATTCGCTCAGCAAATAAATGTAAACCGGGGCAAACACTGCGAACGCGATTTCATAAAGGCGAGTTAATCAGTTCAGTCATCGAAATCATATCAAAAGAAAAATAAGCCAGGTTGGAAAGCCTAACCCGGCGTAGTCGGAACCAAACAGGGGTTTGAACCACGAATGAACGCGAATCGACACGAATTTTTAAGAGAAGAGGGTAGCCCGACCACTTTAGTGGTTGGGTGCCGTCAGGCACAAGATGCTCGCGTCCTGTGCGTTCAATACCCATTGGAATGTCCAATGGGAAGCATGCCACATGGCGAGATCTTCTTGTTGCTACGCAACCCAATTACCTTAAAATATCCTGTCACTTTTACGCAGTATTTCATTGATAAGAGCCTAACCTACAAATAATAAAGAACAAATAAATGGCAAAAAAGAAGAAAACCGAACAGCAGCAATCACTTACTTTCGAAGAATCTCTCGGACAATTGCATGAAATTGTTTCTCAACTCGAAGAGGGATCACTTGGTCTTGAAGAAGCTCTCGGGCGATATGAACAGGGAACCGGGTTGCTCAAGCATTGTTATTGTGTTCTCGAAAACGCAGAACAAAAAATCGAACAACTAACCGGATTCAATCAACAGGGCGAACCGGAATGCGAACCTTTCGACGCAACCGCCACTCATAATCAACAGGAACAAAAAGCCGGCAGACGCAAGCAGGGAGCCGGTAAGAAAAAAACTGACGCTGATGACATCAATGATGATACCTCGTCTGAACGAAACTTATTTTGAAAACGATATGAATAACGATCAACACATAACCTCTCTTTTTCGCCCCGATGTGCAGCGTTTAACCGGATACATTCCTGGGGAACAACCGCAGGAATCTGGCTGGACGAAACTGAACACAAACGAAAATCCGTATCCTCCTTCGCCAAATGTTGTAGATGCAATTTGCAAGGCGGCGTCATCGCCTCTCAATAAATATCCCGATCCGCTGGTCAAACATTTTCGAGAACTTGCCAGCGAATTGTTTCAGGTCGATCCCGATTGGATATTGCCGGGCAATGGAAGTGACGAAATTCTAACGATCCTGCTGCGCAGCTTTGTCGATGCAGGAGAGTCAATCGCATTCCCGTACCCCAGCTATATTCTGTATGGCACGCTGGCAGAAATCCAGGGAGCAAACTTCGAACATCTCCCTTTGAATACAGACTGGTCATTCGCGCCCGGTGCAAAACAGATCGCCAGCAGAAGCAAAATGGTCTTTGTGCCGAACCCGAATTCGCCTTCAGGAAATTGCTGGTCGGATGAAGAGTTGCAATCGCTGATGCCAGAAAAAGGGATCTTTGTTCTCGATGAAGCGTACGGCGATTTTCGGGATTCCCCTCATCGCGGCGAGTTCCTGCAATCTAAATTCGGAAAGCAGACCGTCATTACACGAACGCTGAGTAAATCGTATTCTCTGGCAGGAATTCGATTCGGTTTTGCGATTGCACATCCCGAAATAATTGTAGGAATGCGAAAAGTGAAGGATAGCTACAACTGCAATTCACTTGCGATCGCAGCAGCTTGTGCAGCGATTTCCGATCAACCATGGATGCTCAAAAATAAAGACGCGATCTGCAAAACACGAACCCGGCTCGCAAAATCACTCTCTGAAATTGGTTTCGATGTCATACCCAGTCAGGCAAATTTCCTGTGGTGTACGCATCAAGAGAAATCTCACTTCGAATTGTTTGAACAGTTGAAGGAGCGCAAGATTCTTGTGCGATACATGAAGTTCGAGCAAGCCGGCGCTGAATTGAACAAAACAATTGATGGCTTGCGAATTACTATCGGCACCGATGAGCAAATCGACACTTTAATCAATGCACTTCAAGAAATCGTATAGGCGCAGAGTTGTATAACAGGGGCCTCAATTTATTCAAAAGGAGTACAGACATTCCTGTCTGTCTCGTACGAGCATGCTGTATTGTAGGTAGGCAAGAATGTCTGCCCTCCATTCCAAGAGATGGTTTTTGAATAAAGAGAGGTTCCCTCATGCCAGATGATTCTTCCATTCACCGAATCCGATTAGCTGGTCCGTGGGAAGTAGTCACTGGCGCTGTAACCAAGCGAGTGAAAATGCCAGCCGGTTGGCAAGAGATATTAGGCACTTATAGCGGCTCAGTCATCTTCAAACGATCATTCAATTCGCCTACCGGCTTGAAAAACCAGCAACTGTTTATTGTTCTACCCATCACGCATTGCCGCGGTTTCGTCTGGTTGAATAACGTTTTGGTCGGAGATTTCAACGATGAGAAGACCGGTTCACAAAATGAATCTCTCTTTGAAAATAAGTTCGAGATCACTCGGCTGATCCAACAGCATAATCAACTGAAAATCGAATTAACTTGCCAACCGCAATTGCACTCCGAATGTGGTTTATGTTCACCAGTAATACTCGAAATTGTTGAATGATCTTCTTAGCAGGGAAATCAGGTCTACGGAATCTTTTTTGACTTAACGACTGATCGGTGTGGAGCGAAGCCGAAGGAGGTTTCCATCCAGTGACCGCAAGAGCAGCCGCCGCCCCCTTCGGGAGAGAGGATCATGCCGGCTGCGGGGATACTGCTGAGCCAGCAACTGGAACGCAAACGGGTCCAATCGCTGACATAATCGCTTTCCATATCCCACATTGAAAGTTTGCTGCCGCCTCGATAAAGAATCGCATTCTCTGTCGCGGCGTACGTACCACATTTTCGACCAATCGCTCCGCCCATCATATTACTTTCCAGTAATTTACCAGTTTTCAGATCATAGACAAAAGGGACTTGATAAATCTTCCCGGCGACAACGGCAGGATGTTGATTGTGTGCCCCATGATTATCGCGAACCCATTTTTGATCCACGTGCCATTCCCGTTTGCCAGTTTTTGCATCGTAATTGTAAACGTGATATTCACCTGATGCAGAAGAAGAAATAACGAGGCGATCTTCTGCGTAAACAAGATAAAAGACGACCCGCCCATCAACGGTATCAATTGGTTTCTCCCATAATACTTTGCCGGTGTTGGCATCGAGCGCGACCAGATATTGATCTTTCCAGAGCATTTCCTTGGCAACGCCGTTATTGCGACCACGACGACGGTCTTTGGCGGAAAGCATTTTGGCGCGGCCACTGACCATCTCTTTCACTTTCGGATGACGCGATTCAACAAAATAAACACGTCCATCGCCAACCGCTATCGATGTATTGACGATGGCCCCATTTTGGTAAACCCACGCTTTTTTTCCGGTCTGTTTATTGTAGGCGAATAAATCGTCGCTGGTCACTTTATCGGTACCGTCTCCAGCGGCACCTTTACCATCGTTCCAGCGTTCACGTCCCCAGTACTCGGTGTAGATATTCCCCTGTTTGACACTGCTGCCGAACAACATATTGCCAACATTGGCAATGTAACCCCATTCGTGAGTCGCCTGTTTTTTCTCGTTCGGTAATTCAAGCACGGCTTTTCGAATTCCTGTGTAGGCATCGATTACCCAACACTCCCCCTTGATGACAACGTAAAGTTGATCTTCATCGGCACACCAGTTTGCTGCATCTCGTGGGATATTGGCGCGGCGTAAATCGCCAATTTCCAATAGCCACAAAAACGCCCCGTTATACGCATCGAGCGCGATCATGCGGTTCATTCCTTGATGAAACAGCCTGCCGTTGATTGCCAGCGGAGCAGAAAGGCGAGCTTGCCGGTCGATCCCGAAATCTGCACCGGGCAAGCCAATCCACTGCACTTCCAGATCGGTTGTGCGCGTTACTCCGGCCAGTTTTTCACCCCCAAATGCGCGGTTGCCTGCATCCCCATATTGATGCGTCCACGTTCCCGCACCAGGGATTTCCCCACGCTTTGCGACAGCCCACAAGCCTACCTTGTTTTCGACAATCGAAAACTTCAAGCCGGTCTGTTGGAACCATTTTTCGAGTTCTGTTTTGTTGATTAACTGAGTCGCTCCGACTGGTTGCCCCAGATAAACCGTGCCTCCTGCCGGACGCAACACGCGAGAAACTTCTTTGGCAGAACCAACTGGTTTTCCCTGAGTGATGAGTGAATCGGAAACGATCAAATTCGCGAAGTCTCTTGTCACCGGAAGTTTATCAAGCGATTCCACATAACGCACCGTAATCCTGGAACCGTACGCATTGGCACTGCTAAGTAATTTTCTTGCGTTCGCAATTCGATTCTTGTCATCATCAAAACCGACAATGTTTAACTCACTCTGTTTCGCCAATTCGTAGGCAAGTTGCCCGTTCCCGAAACCGTAAACCAGGCAGTACCCTTTTGTGATCCCGGTTTCACTTAGAATTTGTTTTGCAGTATCTGCATATCGTTTCGATGCTTCATTTTGCAGATAAGGCGAGGCAACCTTGGGCAGTGGTCGCGGACAGTAATTGAAAGTGGTATCAAGAGAATACTTTTTACTTTGCAGTTCCTGACCACCTTTAATCAGCGAAATTTGATAGTCGTACTTTTGCCTTTGTTTTAAGCCACACAACTGCACACGATGTTTCTGCTTCGGAGTTTTATCGTGAATCTGTTGATCCAGTTCGCCAACTTCGCCGTATTGAAGTAACGTTTGTTGATTTGAAATTGTTTCCCAGCAAATAACGACATCGCCATTCGGTTCGTACCACGCATACGGGCTTCTTGCCAATCGATACGGGACCGGTTTGGCAGTCATCGCGGGCAGTTTATTTTTCTTGGCCTGATATCGCGCCAGAATCTGCTTCGGAGTAAGAACCTGGTTCGAAACAGAAACTTCGTGAAGCATCCCGGTCAGGCGGTGGTACTCGTTCGAATCGTGATAGGCACCAATTTCATAGAAGGTATCATTTGTCGGATAAAACAAATCACCAACGCGAGAATCATCGGAGGCAGTCAGCTTACCGTTGACATAAAGACGATGTGATTTCCCATCATAAGTACCAACCACATGATACCACTTGCCGAGCGTGTACTCTGAATTCGCGGTGAGGTAAGTCAGCTTTTGTTTATCGGTCGTTGAAATCGCAAAGCAAAAGCGGTCTTTTATGAAACCGAGCAACCAGCCCGATTCATCCTGCCCATTGTCGTGTACCGCCCCAACAATCCCTCCCCATTCCATCGCTCGATTCACATTCACCCACGTTTCGACCGAGATCTTCTTTTTCGGCAAATTCACCAGACTGCTTTTCTCAGCGATCATGATCGAATTGGATGTTCCATCGAGAATGAGCGCGGGCAGTTTGTCTTTTCCCTTGGGCGTGAAATATACCTCTCCCAGAATATTTCCATCTGGTCCCTTTTCCGATTTGAGAACTGTGCGTTTAAGATGCTCTTTAGAAAATATCCAATGATGATCAGTAGGAACCTCTTCCGCATTGACGATTACTGAGAAGCAAACCAGAAAGAACAGGGCGGAAAGCGATGTATACAATTTGAGGTCACGCAACATAATGAAGAATCCATTTCTATTCGAGGGAGCCTCTACTTATTCAAACGGGGCACAGACATTCCTGTCTGTCTCGTAAGGGCATGCTGTCTTGCAGGCAGACAGGAATGTCTACCCTCCGTTCAAGAAGAGATTTTTAAATAAATAGAGGTTCCTTCAATAACATAAACCAGAGGCAAGCAGCAATCGCTCGCCTCTTTTCGCAAATGAATATACCTTTTATCGATGCAATATCCCAGCGCGAAGGCCAAGCTTTTCAAACTGCTGAACCACATGACAGTGATCAACTGCACCTTGCCGTTTTGCGAAACAGAACGACATCATTCCCTGCAACAATCAATTCTGCTTTCCAGTAAGCCGCGAGCCATTGGAAGGTTTTCATTGAAAAGAAACAGACGTGCGTCGGATCGTTCTTGTAATGCCAGGTTGCAAAATCACTTGGGGAGGCGACACGTTTGGTCATGAGCCCGAGCCAGCCATTCGGCTTCAAACAGTTCCAGAGACGATTCAAATCTTCCAGAGGCTGATGCAGATGTTCGACCACTTCGGTTGCCGTAATGAAATCGTACTGCCGGCTCAGCGAATCGGCATCGGGTGCATAAAATGGATCATAAATGGACATCGGATGCCCGGCTTCTTCAAACATGATCGATAAAGTTGGTCCCGGTCCTGAACCATAATCGAGACCCTTACTTCCGGGAAGCAATCGCGATATCATTGGCTCGAACATCCGACTTAAGAATTGGCGATACCTTACATCATCAGGCGAATTCTCATGCTGATCGTAAACCGCTTTCTCTTCCTGCGAAGACAGAAATTGTTCAGGTAACACAAAGACAAGCCCGCAAATACTGCATCGAAAGAAATTGCGCCGGTCCGCAAAAAAAAACTCCCCCTGCGATTGCCTGCACAACGGGCAGGTTTCATCAACAGGGGGAGAGTTTTTTGAAACATGATTCATCATCAAAGATTTTTCATCACGTTATCAATCGTGCCACGCAGTACGTTTGCAGAATTCTGGAGGCCCATTTTTTCTTTTGGCCACAGATCGATTTCAACATGGTCAATCACGCCTGCGCGTCCAATCACGGTCGGCACAGAAATGCTGACATTTCGCATTCCGTAAGCACCATTTTGCAGCGAGGAAACAGGAAGGATTCGTCGTTGATCCAGCGCGATACTGTGAACGACTTCTGCGATTGAAACACCGACTGCAAAACCGGCTCCGCCTTTTTTCTTGATCACTTCAGCTCCGCTACCACGAGTTTTCTTTTCGACTTCTGCAATCACGGACGCATTCACACCCGGCCATTTATCCAACGGCAGCCCCGCAATTTGTGCAGCCGACCAAACAGGCACCATGCTGTCGCCATGCTCTCCCAGAATGAGAGTTTGTACTTGTGTTGCAGGAACATTCAAACGATGAGCCATCATTCCGCGAAGACGGGCGGTATCCAAAACTGTCCCCAGACCAATCACCTGAGCGGGCGGCAGTCCCAATTCATGAATCGCCAGATACGTCAGCACATCAACCGGGTTGGAAACGACGAAAACAATCGCATCTTTCTTGGTGCCGACTTTTTTCAAATCTGCCAAAATGTTTCGGAACAAAGAAACATTACGATTGATCAAATCAAGTCGGCTTTCGTCCGGTTTTCTTCGCAGTCCAGCCGTGATAACAATGACATCGGCATCCGCAGACGCTTCCGGACCGCCGGCTGTAATCACTTGATCGGCGATGAAAGCAGAGCCATGAATTAAATCCAACGCCTGTCCTTCCACCAGATCTTGATTCACATCCACAAGAGCAATTTCACGAACAATCCGTCCCGCTTGCAACGCAAATGCTGCACAGGAACCAACCAACCCTCCACCACCAATAATGCTGACTTTCATGATATCCTCATTCTATTTTTTTTTGAGCACAGACATTCCTGTCTGCCTTAATTAGCTACTGCCATTACCACAGACAGGAATGTCTGTGCTCCCTGTTTACTATTTATTTCCCGAGAGATGCCATCACTTGTTCGGTAATCGCTTTAACGAGTTGCTCCATATCAGGAGTCCCGTTATTCATGCTGCAACTTCCGCCATTATTTTCGTAAGAAGGAGCTTGCAGGTATCCGGGATAAGTCGGTGCTGTCTCGAATGCCGTTTGTTGTGGTTTGTCTTCTTTGTAACCTTCACGAAACGCGCTGTTGCCACACAAATCACAATCTTCATTGTGCAAGCGAGGGTCATCGAAGCCGAGTTTCTTTTTCAGATCAATCAACTCTCTACTTTTTTGTTCGCCCAGATAAGTAACGCCGCCCAATTGCTTGGAGAGAATTAAAATTCGGCAATACGCATCAAGAATTTCTGTCTTCCAATACGCATCGGTTAAATCTTTACCGAAGGTAACGGTTCCGTGATTGGTCAGAATAAGGGTGTTGGTTGATTTCAAAAACGGAACAACCGTATTGGCGAATTCGTGACCGCCCGGCGTTTCGTAAGGAGCCATCGGAACTTCTCCCATGAAGACTTCGACTTCAGGAAGCACACACTGCGGAATCGGTTCCCGTGTGACCGCAAAAGCAGTCGCGTGAGGCGGGTGGCAATGCACGACCGCTTTGACATCGGGCCGCTCTTTCATAATTGCCAGGTGCAACAGCACTTCGCTGGTCCGTTTTCTTTTCCCTGCAATCTGGTCCCCATTCATATCAACCGCACAAATATCGTCCGGCTGCATAAAACCTTTACAGATCATCGTGGGCGAACAAAGCACTTCGTTTTCGCCAACGCGAATCGAAATATTTCCATCGTTCGCAGCCGCGAAACCTTTGTTGTAGATACGTCTGCCGATTTCGCAAATTTCTTCTTTCAGTTTGCGGTCGTTAATTCCTGAGTTCCATTGATTGCTCATTATTATTCTCCAGTTAATGGTTAAGTTTAATTTTGTTTAAAAAATATTTTCGATTTACTCTTGGAACTTCTATTCACTTAAAAGGAACACAGACATTCCTGTCTGTCTCGTTTGAGCATGCCGTATTAAAGGCAGACAAGAATGTCTATCCTCCGTTCGATCATGTTTTTTGAATGAATAGAGATTCCCTATTCAACATCAATATGATCTAAAATCGCTGCATTGTAGGCGTCGATCGGTTTTTGTTCGGGGTGGAACGGGGCACTCGCTTCCGGTCCTTCCGCAATCGCTACCATCATGCCGTTCCCGCCACCAATTTCATCATAAATAACAATTGGCTCGGCTCGTCCTGCCTGCTTCCCTTGAATCCCTTCCAACGTCAACGGCACCGCGACTCGCCAACTCGCTCCTTTGAGTGAAGGATGCGATTGAGACAATATTACTTTGCCAATAATCTCGCCCACTCTCATTTCATTGTCCTCACTTGACGTAGGGTCCGCTGTGCGGACCATTGTAAATTCAACTTTGCCTCTTGGTCCGCACAGCGGACCCTACGAATTAACGTGTTACGACACTTTTCAAAATGTTTCGATAATCGGTAAAACTCAATCCGTTTCCGGGAAGGCAAACAACATTTGCGTTAAGTTCTGCCACGTCTGCAAAATCGTGCGAACAGCGAACTGTCACACCTCGCACCTTATCGTTTCGATTCACCAGACAAGCCGCTGTTGCAATTTTTTCAGTAACGATTAAAACGCCCGTTCTTCCCGTTTCAATTTCTTCTACCGCCCGTTTCGCTGCCTGTTCTACCGAAGAAGCCGTTTCGTTTCCCCAGGCAATTTGTGCCTCGCGAGAAACAGAATCCATTGCTGTATTCAACAAGCCTGAACCTTGCACCGTAATCGCCAGCCAGTTGCCGGCTTCACTTTTTGTTTCATTTTGATTGCTCGGGCAACTCGATGAAATCCCCGTTGCAATTTTCAAACCATGCTCTTTAATGTAATCGCGAGCTGCCGGCGTGATGATTGCTTTTGGTTCCAACTGAATAACAGACGACTGCTTTTTGTTTTCCGCTAACAAGTCCGCCGTGATAACCCGCCCGGGAATACGAACCCCATTTTGAGATCCGTTCTTCTGTTTTACCACTTCCGTTCTCTCAGCAAAAATTGACGGACCGGCATCGCTGCGTTGAAGGTCTTTCAACACACCTTTCACAATTCGGTCGATATCAATTTCTGCCAGATTCATTTGTTTATTTCAATATGGTAGGGTCCGCTATTGCGGACCATTTATTACTTTCCAATGCCAACAAACTCAAATCTCAAAAATACTCTTTTGCTTCGGCGTGGTCCGCAATAGCGGACCCTACGGTTTAATCTTCGATTCCTAAAACTGCGTATCTTACTGGTGAAGCAGCCGTTTTCATCATTTCTCGAATCGATGCTCCGTCTGTAGTCAGCATCACAATGTCTCCTACTGATGCCCCCAGTTCATCAATCACCAGTTGTGGAAATTCATCAGCGGTTTTTCGATCCGCCTTCAACGGTTGCACCAGCAAAATCCGCCACCCGGTCAGGGCGTCGTTCTTTACCGTCGCAGTCGCTTTTCCACAGACCTTGGCAAGTTGCATTGAAATATCCTTTACACAATCCGTAAATCATCCACCATGCAGCAACGCCTCTGACGAGTGAACGTCATGGGGTTGGTGACCCCTTCGCCGGTTGGTGTGGCGATGCTGAATGAAAGATAACCTTCGCCGCCCAGGCTCAAACCGGCTGGCGAGGCTCCGTTTTTAATGAACAACGTTGTATCCATTCGCTTCCCCATAATCGACATGGTTCGCACATTTCGAGAATGAATAATGCTTGTATGTTTGAAGCCGTGTTCGTATTTTTCGCACAAATCGATCCCGTGCATTGCATCTCTACAGCGAACGATAGGCACAAAAGGCATCATCTGTTCTTCAGGAACGAACGGGTTGTTTTCGTCAGTTTCGCCGAAGATCAAAGGGACCGATTCCGCAATGTTCAGTCCGATTTGCTGCGCCAGTACCGAAGGATGTTGTCCAATCAAATCGCGATTCAAATGCCAGTGATCTTCTGCATTCTCAGGCGGCGTAAAGGCTGCCCGCGTCATCTGATCGACCTGCGAAGAATTCAACCGATGCGCCCCGGCTCGATCCATTGCTTCCATAAACTGATCGAAAACAGAATCGACAACGAAAACTTCTTTTTCTCCGATGCAAAGCAAATTGTTATCGAATCCGCCTCCTGCAATAATCGAACGAGCCGCATTGTCCAGGTCAGCCGTTTCATCAACCAGGACAGGCGGATTTCCCGGACCAGCGACAATCGCTTTTTTCTTACTCGCCAGCGCTGCCCCAGCTACACCAGGGCCTCCGGTCACACAAAGAATTTTTACGCCACGATGTTTGAAAATCGTCTCTGCCGATTCCAATGTCGGGTTGCCGACAATGGTGATGACGTTTTCCAATCCGGTTGCTGCATAAATGGCTCGGTTAAATCGGCGGGTTCCTTCACACGCGATTTTTGCACCACTCGGATGAGGATTCACGACCATCGTGTTCCCAGCCGCAACCATGTTGATAACATTCCCTGCCAGCGTCGGCAATGAGTGCGTCACAGGTGTGATCACACCGATCACACCAAACGGTGCATATTCGGTGACTGTCAAACCGTGATCGCCACTGACTGCATCAGTTCGCAGCCATTCGGTGCCGGGCACTTTCTGAATAATTTGCAGCTTTTCAATTTTGTGCGCCAGTCGCCCGATACCGGTCTCTTCGTATTCGAGCCGACCGAGCTCTTCCGCCTGGTCGTTACAGATTCGTTTGACAATCTCGACAATTTTTGAGCGATCTTCAAGAGTCGCTTCCCGCAGTTTTTTGTACGATTCATTCGCCGCTGCGATTGCCTGTTCGACGCAACTGAATACACCCCAGTCACCACTTTGTTGCTCCCCGCGAGGAACGCCGTTCCCGTTATTGCCCGTCTTCAACTGCGAAATAACTTCCTGCACAACGCTTCGAATGGCTGCTTCTGTTGTTTGCATCGAATCCACCTCACCTGTTTATTTCATTCTGCTGCGAGACCGCAACGAAATGTCTGTTCGTTAATTTGAATCAGCATCCTGCTGTGGGAAATCTGCCAGTTCCTTCTTCTGTTTGATCCAGGCATCAATCCGCCCGGGAGTCGGAAAAAATAGAATCATGGTCACAATCAGCCAGACAACAATCCCCAACGACCACGGGTTTCGTTCACTCGGCAACGCCACCAAATTTGCAAAGGCAGGCCCTTCCAATAATGCGAGCCTGATAATCATTTGTGTCTGATAGGCTGTTGGGTAAGCCTTCTCTTGCTCCTCAGGAAATTTACTCAAGATCGCTCGTGAAACAATGTTGGGAATAAACATTGAAGCCAGAAAACAGGCTCCCGCCATCCCCGCCATGATTAGCGAAATCACCTGCCCATTTGCTGGTTTCGCAAAAACATCAAAAGGAACTATCGCAAAACCTGCAACGACCACACCCATAATCAACGCACTGGCAATAATCGGACAAACCCGCTTTGCCTGTTCAATTGAAATCAACTGAATGTTTTGCTGACTCATTGCCCCTCCGTGGATTTATCATAAATCACCGCATCGTGTGCCTGGACCGAATCGACAATGCCGACCACTGCTGCATCAATCGGTAACGTCTTGGTTTGATCAGTAAACCGGGCGGACGAACCTTGCACGCAAAGCACAATTTCTCCTTCGCCTGCTCCGACCGCATCAACAACAATAAACGTTCTTCCGGTTGATTTCAGGGAGTCTTTCTTTTTTTCGTCGATGCGTAACGGTTCGACAATGAACAGCGTCTGGCCGACCATCGATTCGACTTTGTGCGTCGAAACAATACTGCCTGTAATGCGTCCAATGAACATAATACGTCTTTCCGAAAAATTTCCTGTAGGGGCCGCTATGCGGACCACCAACTTACGCAAAAGCCATCCATTTATATTTTGGTCTGCACGCAGACCCCACTTCCACAACCTACACAGACAGGTACAATCTACACAGACAGGAATGTCTGTACTCCGTATTATTCGTGCAACACTATATTATTTGTTCAACACCGCTGCGGTTTGTCTTGCGACAACAATTTCCTCATTCGTTGGCACAATCCAGATATCAATTTTACTTTCCGCATCGGCAATCGATTGCTCATCTGCCGTTGCTGACTTATTCTTGTCTCCATCCAACTTCAAGCCAGCCCAATCAAACCCCGCACAAACCTGCTCGCGAATAAATCGACTGTTTTCGCCAATCCCGCCAGTGAAAACGACCGCATCAATCCCGCCCAGAACCGCGATGTAACCAGCCAGATATTGCCTGATCGCAGAAACATAAACCTTCAACGCCAACGCTGCCCGTTCATGTCCTTTGTTTGCCGCTTCTTCCAAGTCGCGAACGTCTCCGCTCAATCCGCTGATTCCCTGCAAACCACTTTGGTTTCCCAGTTCGACCAGCAATTCTTCCAATGTTTTTCCGCTTCCCTTCATCAAAATCGGTAACGCAAAAGGATCGAAATCTCCGACGCGATTACTTTGAGGCAGCCCCGTTTGTGGAGACATCCCCAGCGAACACGCCTTCGAAACCCCCGCATCCTGGGCACACAGCGAACTGGAACCACCCAGGTGACACGAGACGATTTTCAGATCGTCCCGTTCAAGCAGTTCTCCGATTCTCTGTCCGATAAAACGATGACTCGCTCCATGAAAGCCCCAGCGTTGAATCTCGTAGTCGTCCCTCCAATTATAAGGGACGGCGTATAGCCGATTTTCATCTGGAATTGTGTCATGGAATCCCGTTTCCAATGCCGCGACCAATTTCATTTCCGGAAAAGCAGTTTGCAATTCTCGCATCGCCCGTGCATAAGGTGGGTTGTGAGCCGGCGCCACATCTGCCAGAGATTCCATCTTCTCAAGCAGTTCCTCTGTCACCAGCCGCACGCCGCTCAGCTGACCTGCAAAGACGGCTTTGAAACCGATTGCAGCCACTTCGCTCACCTCTTCCAGGCAACCTGTTTGCTTATCCGTCAATTGATCCAGGCAAATTTGCACCGCCGCTGCGTGATCGGGTACATGTTGTGTCCGCTCCGCTCGATGCTCCCCGATCTCGACAAAACAAGCCGATTCACTTCCCGCCTGTCCGATCCGATCAATCCCGCCCCGCGCCAATTGCGTTTCGGATTCGATATCAAACAGACGATATTTGAAACTGGTTGACCCCAGATTCGCTACGAGAATTTTCATTATTCTTCCTTGATTAAAACGCTTTTCTTTTTATTAAATAAAGTTGTCCATCAATCCGCCTTCCGGGCGAGCGATGACATGGGCAGAAACAAGCTCACCCACGCGGCTAGCGGCTTCTGCTCCTGCATCAACAGCAGCACGCACCGAACCGACATCTCCTTTGATAACGGTCGTGACAAAAGCACCACCGATTTGAATCTGCTTAACCAGCGTTACATTCGCTGCTTTGAGCATCGAATCGGAAGCTTCGATCTGTGCGATCAAACCTTTCGTTTCCAATAAACCTATTGCTTCATTCATACTCATCTCACTCCAGTGAAAAGTTTTTTGTTCCATAGCTGACGGTCCCCTAATAAGAGCCGATCAGTTGAAGTTAATTATTTGCTGGTTTTCTTGGCGGGAAGAACAGAGGCGAGTTCTTCGTGTGGTCGTGGAATGACCTGCACGCTGACAACTTCGCCAATTTTACTTGCAGCCGATGCACCCGCATCAACAGCAGCTTTAACAGCAGCAACATCACCCACAACAAATGCTGTGACCAAACCGCTACCCACTTTTTCCCAGCCAATCATTTGAACGTTCGCTGATTTCAACATCGAATCAGCCGCTTCGATCAAACAAATCAACCCTTTAGTCTCGATCATGCCGAGAGCTTCCATTGCCTTTGCCATTACTACACTCCCACTAAAAAGAAATTGTTACGAGGCAACGCCTCAAATTACTGGTTACTTCTATTCTCTAAAACAAAACCCTGAATAGCCTGAACCAAACAGGAAATTGTTAAACCACAGAGACACAGAGGACACGGAGAAATTTCTCATATTGTCAACAGAATATTGAAATTCAATCCGACTTTTTAATCTTTTTGAAAATTCTCTTTTTACTTTTCCCTCTGTGTTCTCCGTGTCTCTGTGGTTCATCTTTTGTTCTTCGTGTTCCTGATGTCTTCGTGGTGAAAAATCAGCCACTATTACACAGCAGACCCTACAAACTACTTGTTCTTACAGGCACAAGGTTCTTTCTTGCACAGTTCCACTTTGGTCGCTGCATCCAGGTTGATACAGTTCCCTTCGTCGGTATCGATATGAACTTCCAGTTTGATGTTCTCACCTTCCCGCACAACGACTTCTTCCAGAACCGTGTTGCAACCGGCTGATTCGACTTTCAATTGCATCTCGTCACCACTTTTCACGCCGTAATACGCACAGTCAGCCGGACTCATGTGAACGTGACGGGCGGCTCGAATCACTCCCTGCTTCAATTCAACAACACCTTTCGGTCCCATCAAAACGCAACCGGGTGTTCCTTCGATATCTCCACTGACACGAACGGGAAGATCAATCCCGAGAGAAATGCCATCGGTGAAGGCAAGTTCTACTTGTGAATCGTCTCGACACGGCCCCAGAATTCGCACATTGGGAAGCATCCGCCGGCGTGGTCCGACAACCGCGACAGTTTCTTCGGCTGCGAAGTAACCATCCTGATAAAGTGGCTTCATTTCAGTTAATGTCGCCCCTTCACCAAATAGAATTTCGACGTGTTCCTGTGTGAGATGAATATGACGAGCCGAGATATTCACCACGAGCGGATTCGGTTTATCTGCAGGAATTTCGTTTGGCTGAAATTGATTCAGCAAAACATTACGAACAATCTGCTCGACATCATTACGACTGATTTGTGCTGTATCGATCATATTTTACTTTTCCGTAAGGTGCGCTGTGCGGACCAAATGTTTTTTGTGGTTGCAGTTACAGGATAACTCTGGTCCGCACAGCGGACCCTACTCCTCTACTCCACGATTGTCAGATCCACGTTGGTGGAACTCAAAACCTCTTTCCAGTTTTCACTCAAACCAGAATCAACATAAATTCGATCCGGACGATCTAACTCACATAATTTAGAAAGTGCATTGCGACCGAACTTTCCGGCATCAACCGCCACTATCACTTCTTCTGCTGTCTCCAGCATCCGCTGTTCTGCTTCGACCAGTAAACTGTTACTGTTGAACATCCCCTCTTGGGTGATCCCGCCGACACTCATCACGAGTCGCCGAACGCGAATCGTTCGTAACGCCTCAACTGCAATCGGTCCGAGAGCCACGCCCGTTTTCGGATACAGGTATCCGCCAATCAAAATCAATTCCGTTTCCGGAGAGTTCACCAATAGCTGTGCAATCGGCAACGAATTCGTTACCACCTGAAGTGGTCGATTCACCAAATGCCGGGCGACTTCCAAAGTTGTTGTCCCGCCATCCAGTAAGACCGAATCACCTGGTTCGATCAGTTCCGCAACCGCTCTCCCAATCCTCTGTTTTTGTGAAAGTGCCCGTGTTGTCCGTTCTTCAAAGTCCGTCAGAGACTCGCCCACATACGCGATTCCGCCTCTGGTGCGACGAACCTGTCCGTTTCCGTCAAGATACTCCAAATCCCGCCGAACTGTTGATTCACTCGTTTCCAGTAACTCTGCAAGCTGCTGGAGCGAAGCATATCCATTATTCTCCGCATATTCTATGATTTTTTCACGACGTTGATCCGGCAGCACACTTCAGCTCCTTCTACAGATTGATAACATTTTATCAATTATGCGCACTGAATTATCCATTTTCAATCAATAACGGTCATAATATTCCAATAGTAGTAAAATACTTCTGGGTAATATGGATAATACGAGAAGAATAACACATCTTATGACAGAAGACGGATCAGAGCGGGATTTCTGCGTCAAAAAAGCAGAAATGTTTCAGCACAAGACGGACCTCTTGCCCTGTAGCAGTTGGTGCGAAGCGAAAAATTTTCCTCAAGTTTTGTGAATCGCCTTCGCAGGGTCCGCTACCCACGGACCACGCTGGATATTCGAACCCTCTATTTCATCCGTTGGTCCGCAACAGCGGACCCTACGAGATAAACCTATTTTACCGCCGCCGTTTGAAGACCAGGAAATAGCCGTTGGTGCGGTCCGGCAGCAATTCCCATTGCTCGGGATGCTCGTGATATTCGCGGACTTCATCGGGCGAATGAATAACGCTATACGGGTGGCGGGTGTCGATGACGATATAATCGGTATCGTCGGGGACACCAATTTTTCCGCCGCTTACTTCGCGAGCGTAATTGCTGTAATCGTAAGAACGCTCAAAATGGGTATAACGCGGATGCACAAAGTCTGTTGATGCGACCCGGGCGGTTGGCGGAATCAAATCGGCAATGCGATTGAATATTTTCGCTCGCTCATCGGGGAAATAGAGTTTCGATCCATTCCAATCTGAACCGGCATCCCAAAACGGAATTCCAAACGGAGTCAGTGTGAACCAGATCGAACTCGCCAATGCAGACGATAAAACCCACCAGCCTCGTTGACTGATTGCCGATTGTTCTCTGGAAAGTTCTTTATGGCGGAAGCGGGTTATCAGTTTTTGGAGTGGATTTTTTTGTGCGACCCCGCTTGCCAATGCCCAGAAGATCAGCGGGAGTAACGGTCCATGAAAATGGTGCATCGGCGATTGTGATAATTCATTCAGGCAAAGCAGCACAAACATCGGCAGGCAACTTAAAAATCGCCAACCGGAAAGCAGCGGTACAAATCCGAGAGGCACGAGTAACGCCAGCAGATAAACCAATGTGTTGATTGTAAACAATTCGCCCAACAGTAATCCGGGATCGGTCAACATATTCCAGATAATTTCGCCTGTCGATTTTCCGAACTTCGAAAAGTAACCGGCGTAATGGACTTCAACCCCGCTGCGAAAACTGCGGATCAAATTCATTGCCAACAATAAATAGGCTGGTCCTGCAACAAGAAAAGCCGCCCCGAAAATCAACTCTTTTCGCTTGGTTAACGGAGTTTTGTTGCCTTCTGTTTTCGTGTTTTCTAACTTTCGTCGTTTACAAATTAGCTGCCAACCTGATTGTGCCAGCAGCGATAATCCAATCGAGAAAACAATAATCGCAAAGTCTTCTTTACAACTTAAAGAGAGTAGTAAAAGGGCTGACGCGGTGCCAAAACGTTTTCTTTCGAGTTGATCAAGAGCGAACAAAACAATCGGCACGCCAAAGCTGATCGGGCGAAATGTTTTCAGGTCAATTGAAATATCCAGAAATTGAAGCGGAAAATAAAGTAGATAAGCGATACTGACCAGCACCGCTGTTTTCTGGGACTGGCTTGCTCGATACGCCATCCAGTAAACAGGAATCGCACCGATGCCGAGCGCCAACGATTCACAAAACTCGAGCAACAGATGCGAAGGCCACAACCAGTAAATCGGGATCAAAAACAGATGCACAAACTGAATATGCTCTCCCCAGAACAGCCCCTGATCGAGATAACTGCGAAACCCCTTGCCATGCGTGATGTTCCACAAATGTTCTTCGTACATCGCAGAATCGCCATGAGGCAGTCGCAGATTAAACCAAAGCCCCCAGTTCATCGCCGTAAAGCAGATCACATAAACGCCGACCGCGATAAAAACAGGAAGGTACTGCTTCCAGGTCGGTTTCGATCTTACTTGACCCTCAAGAGTTATTGGAGATTCGGAAATTGAAATAGTCACCACTTCATACAACCAGCCAGCCAGCATGATCGAAACCCAAAAGACGAGTGTTGCCTGCAAAATTCCTTGCAGCGATTCCCACTGATTGATTAAAGCGACCAACCAGAAAATTCCCCAGCCACCCAGAATCATTCCCCAACTCGCAATGCGAAAAACGTGCGAAGCGACATTCTCAGCGTGAAACCGCAAGCGTAATGCAGCGAGAAAAATAAATATTCCCTGAAACAATCCGACTGTCAGCAAGCAACGAACAAAAGAAACAAGCACCATCGCTTGACCTTCTGCATCATGACTGATTTCACCCCTGAACAGATGCAGCACGCTCCATCGCCAGGAACCGTGACTGATAAAAGCGGTCGCCAGATTGCTGTTTTCCAGAATCGATTGCAGACTTAATCCGCTTAGTAGCCAGGAAAAAGCAAGCAGAAACCCCGCCTGAATCCAGGTCCGCGAAATTTCTTCAGAATGAGACTCGGACTTTTCCATGGAGAAGGTATAGAATGAAAATGGTGTTCAAAAGGGAATGAACTGCCTTGATAATCAGCAGGCTCGGGCAACACGAATGAAATTTAACGCCCGCATTCTGATTAAACCAGTCGCTTCGGGCAAAAGTGTGTTTGATTATCTGGACGATACCTTAATATAGTCAAGTATCGATTTCTCTTTTTCTAAAGAGCTACCAATCCTATCAGAAAAGGTTTCTTTGTGACTGCAGACCAAACTTCCCCAAAGCTGTGTCAGGGCGTTGGCTCCTGGATTGTCAGCACTGCTCACGCATTTCGTAAAGCGATGGAGTGCGAATTGTCTCAAGAGGGGATTACATTTCGTCAGTGGGAAGTTCTGGTCTGGTTGAATTCGGATGGCGAGCAGCCTCAAAACGAACTCGCAGAAAAAATGGGACTCGAAACCCAAACGCTTGGCGGCATCCTTTCCCGCATGGAACGCGACGGCTGGCTGACACGCCAAAGTTGCTCAGAAGATCGCAGAAGAAAACTGATTCGCGCCACCGCACAAGCAGAGAAAATCCTGGAAGACATGCACGCCTGCTGCGACCGCGTTCGCGAGCAAGCGGTCCAGGGATTAACCGAAGCAGATTTGAATCAGTTAAATTTAACCTGCGAACAAATCCGAAAAAACCTCGATCACGAATGCCCCGAAGCCAGCGTGAAGCATACCGAGCCGATCAGCACCATCATCAACGAAAACTCCTGCCCCGGTTCGGTTAATTGATTGCTGCCTTTACTGTTAAATAAAACCATGCACGACTCGGCGGAACTTAATTTGATTGATCGAATCCGGCAGGGAGACGAAAATTCCTGGCAGGATGTAATCGATTTGTATGAAGGGCGGCTGCTCGCGTTTGCAAAAAGCCGGGTGGGAAATTTGTCATTAGCTGAAGATATTGTGCAGGAAGCGTTTGTTGGGTTTTTGACGAGCTTGCCCAATTACGATGAACAGCAAAGTTCACTCGAATCGTTTCTGTTTCGTATCACGGCTCATAAAATTACGGATGCGCTGCGTAAACAGGGACGCCGCCCGAGCATTCAATTGAATGACGATTCTTCGCCACTCCCTGGCGACGCCAGAAAAGCATCGAGCATGGCTCGCAGTAAAGAAGGGGGAAATCAGAAACGAGTCGCAATTGCGAAGCTACTTCGGGGAATGATTACTCAATGGAAAACGGATCGCAATTACGAAAAATTGATGTGTAATGAATTGCTGTTCGTACGAGGTTGGCCCAACAAAAAAGTAGCGGAAATTTTGGACCTTACCGAACAACAGGTTGCCAATCATAAGCAGGCTGTTATTCAGCGATTAAAAAAAGAATGCGACATCGAATAATTCATTCTTTTACTGGAATCCCAATTTCGATTTCGTCTTCAATAAGACGCACCGGGTACGATTCGCAGCGGATAGGCGAAGTCGGGGAATCCGCCCAACTACCATCTTTTAATTGAAACTTCCAGGCGTGCCAGGGACACATCACGTTGCCGTCCTCTACGTAACCACCGGAAAGTGAAGCTCCCTGATGTGGGCAGAAATCGCTGATGGCGAAATATTTCCCCTCAGACAAAAACAAGCCAATGACATGGCCCGCTACAGTAAAGCTTTTGCCTTTTCCTTCCGAAAGATCCCCCACTTTGGCAATGGGATGATATTCGTAATCGACAGGCTGGGATTCATCTTCGCAATTCGTCATAATGGAAATCGTTATATGTTGTGAAAACCTCTATTGATTCAAAATATTACTGACCGGAGGGGAGACATTCTTGTCTGCCTTTATGCGGCTTGCTCAAACGAGACAGACTCCGAATGTCTGTACTCCTTTTGAATGAAAAGAGGTTCCCTATATTGATCAGAGAAACATCTTCAGGAAACATTAAGGTTTGATCTTATGAAAATGAATCCCGTAAAAAAAGCGTTGCAGGCTGGTGAAGCACAAGTTGGTTCGTGGTTGTCGCTGGAATCTGTATTTGCACCTCGTTTTATGGCCAGAATCGGTTTCCCGTGGCTGACGGTTGATATCGAGCATTCGCCTGTTAACTGGGAGACCGCTGCGGTAATGTTTGGTGCGATTGCCGATGCGGGCTGCGTGCCGCTGGCGAGAGTCCCTCGCGGCGATCACGATCATATCAAAAGAGTACTCGATGCCGGGGCGATGGGCATCATCGTACCGATGGTCAACACGGTCGAAGAAGCAAAAATCGCGATCGCAGCAGCGAAGTACCCGCCAACCGGAAATCGTTCGGTCGGAGGAAACTTTCACGCCCTTAATTTTGATGCAACCGCTGGCGATTATTTCAAACATGCCAACGATGAAATTCTTGTCATCTTACAAACCGAATCTCCCGAGGGTGTTGAAAACGCAGAAGAGATTTATTCACTGCCCGGCGTCGATGCCATTTTTGTCGGACCGAATGACCTCCGTTTTCAAATGCGTCCGGAATCTGGTGATGATCCTTCAACAGAAGAATTTGAAGCGATGTTAAAACGGATTCTCGATACCGGCAAAAAAACAGGCACACCCGTTGGCCTACATGTGCAAAGCGTGGAAGATGTGCGAAAGCGAATCGATCAAGGCTGGCAGTTTATCGCGATCGCAAGTGAGTTAAACATGATGGTTACCGAAGCGACCCGCATCGCCAAGGAACTCGGCTTGAGCAAAGCAAGCGACCTGGCTCGTTATTGACCTGCTGACATTTGACGTTAACAATATTTGAAAAGGTTTCCTTCATGTTTGTTTTTCGTTGTGTGCCTGTGTTGCGATTGATTGGAATTATATTGTTGTGTGGAAGTGTTGTTCGAGCAGAGAGTTGGAAAACGGAAATTTCATCCCTCTTGAATAACCATTGCAATGATTGCCACGCGGGAAAAGATGCGGAGGCGGGAATTGATCTGGTTTCGTTGAGTGATCGGTTAGAAGACGCCCAGGTAATGCAACAGTGGGTGCGCATTCACGATAAAATTAAATCTGGCGAAATGCCTCCTGAAGATGGAGAGCCAATTGAAGACAAAGACAGGTCGAAGATTCTGAGACTGCTTTCATCTGAAATGACGCTGGCTGATCGCTTGAATAACGAAGTTGTTCTGCGAAGGTTGAACCGTGTCGAATATGAGAACACAATTCGCGATTTGTTTGGGGTGCATATTTCATTAAAGCAGATGCTGCCCGAAGAGACACAAGCAAATGGGTTTGATAATGTCGGGGCTGCTCTTTCGAGTTCTGCGGAGCTGATCAGTGCTTACCTGAAGGCTGCCGATGTAGCAATTGATGCTGTTTATGGTCCGGGAAAAGAACCGAAACGGATTAAACTTTCGTTCAACCTTAAAGATCATCCCCGAATGAAACGACTTGAAGGCAAGCTGTTTCGAAAGACGGAAGATGGTATTGCAATCTTTGGGAAATCGGGCCAGCGCGTGGCTCAGTTCTGGGAATTGATCCAGACGAAAAGAGAGCCGGGAACTTATCGCGTGCAAATGAAAGTACGAACCTTTCAAAGCGATCAACCTGTTGCGCTGCATGTGTATGGTGGCGATGTACTGGTTGGGGCTAGACCGATATATATTGTCGGGTATTACGATATCCAGCCCGGCAAGGAAGAGGTAATAAGTTTTGAAGGCCGCCTTGGTCGGTGGGATTCTTTTGTTGTGACTCCTTACGGAAAAGACTTGGCGACCAGCCGGCGAGATGCAGATATTTTTCCTGGTCCCGGCTTGCATATTGGCGATATCGAACTGGAAGGGCCAATCGAACAATGGCCCCCTGTAAGTTACCGCAAGCTGCTGGGCGATGTTGATGATAAAAATGCGAGTTTGGAGGATGTAAAATCAATTTTGTCGCGTCTTCTTGAGAAAGCATTTCGTCGAAAAACAAAGGCAGATGAAGTGGAACC